>Ga0209323_10001448_pt1 | contig 15677 bp, 17 predicted proteins | sample Rifsed19ft2_FD_184014 | JGI IMG/M metagenome (GOLD analysis project Ga0209323, IMG submission 184014) | Soil microbial communities from Rifle, Colorado, USA - sediment 19ft 2 (version 2) | ecosystem: Environmental > Terrestrial > Deep subsurface > Rock core/Sediment | place: Rifle, Colorado...
CGGGTCGGGCCCTGCGGGGCTCACCGCGGCAATCTACGCCACGCGGGCGAACCTCAAGACCCTCGTGATCGCGGGCCAGGTCGCGGGCGGCCAGCTCATGCTCACCACGGACGTCGAGAACTACCCCGGTTTCCCGAAAGGAATCCAGGGCCCGGAGCTGATGGAACTTTGGCGCCAGCAGGCGGAGCGGTTCAACGCACAGTTCCTCGACGACAACGTGTCCAAGGTGGACTTCATTGCTCGTCCGTTCAAAATCTGGACGACCGACGAAATGCACGAAACAAAGACCGTGATCATGGCGACGGGCGCGAGCGCGAAATACCTCGGTCTCCCGAACGAGGAACGGCTCAAGGGGCGAGGCGTGAGCGCGTGCGCGACGTGTGATGGATTCTTCTTCAAAGGACTCGACGTCGCGACGGTGGGTGGAGGCGACACCGCGATGGAGGAGTCCCTCTACCTCGCGAAGCTGTGCAAGAGCGTGACAATCATCCACCGGCGCCACGAGTTCCGCGCGAGCAAGATCATGCAGGACCGCGTGCTCAGGACGCCGAACATCAAGGTCATCTGGGACTCCGAGGTCATCGATGTTCTCGGCGACACCCGCGTCGAGGGCATCCGTGTTCGGAACACGAAGACGCACGCCACGACGGATCTTCAGGTGCGAGGTCTCTTCCTCGCGATCGGGCACACTCCCGCGACGGGGATCTTCAGGGATCAGGTCGCGGTCGAGAAGGACTACGTCGTCCTCCGGCCCAGAGAGGGATTTGCGACGGCGACGAGCGTGGACGGCGTGTTCGCCGCCGGGGACGTCCACGACTTCCGGTACCGCCAGGCCGTGACCGCCGCCGGGTATGGGTGCATGGCCGCCCTGGACGCGCAGCACTGGCTCCAAACCCACGGATGACCCGCTCCCTGGCGAAGGGAAGCCGACAGCGGTCGAAACGTTGAAACGCCTCGGCGGGTTCTGCGCGAGAGACCATGGTGCGCATCTTCCGCGGCGGGGTGCTCGACGAGCGATTCGAGGGCTCCGTCGTCGTGATCGGCCCGCGGTCGACGCAGATGACCGGCCTCGTGCGCGGGGACCTGTTCGTCCGGGACTCCAGCGCGTGCGAGGTCGTCGGCATGGTATCCGGGAACGTGCTCGCGGAGCGGACGGGCCGAGCGGTCCTGAAGGGGCTCGTCACGAAATCCGCCAAGGCGACGGGCGGGGACCTCGAGGTGTATGGCATGGTCCTCGGGGACGTCGTGAACGAGGGTGGCCGCGTCTACGTGGACAAGAGCGCACTCGTGCGAGGGCGGGTCATCGGGGAGGTCTCCTCCGCACCGCTCCCGCCCCAGGCGGCCCCCCCGTCCCAGTGATGGTCACGGCACGAGGACGATCTTCCCGAAGTGGTCGCCGGCCTCGATCTTCACGTGGGCCTTCTTCGCTTCCTCGAGCCGGAGGACGCTGTCGACGACGGGTTTGATCCGGCCCGCGGCGACCTCGCGCATCCCGCGCACGAGCTCCGCCTTGCTCCCCTGGTGGGATCCGAGGAGGTTGAGCTGCTTGTTGAACAGGAACCGCAGATCGGTCTTCGCCTCGTAGCCCGTCGTGTTCCCGCAGATCACGAGCCGCCCTCCCCACCCCATGGAGGCGATCGACCGCTCCCACGTCTGCGCGCCCGTGTGCTCGAAGACGACCTCGACGCCCTTCTTGGCCGTGAGCCTGCGCACCTCTTGAACGACGTCCTGCGTCCGGTAATTGATCGCGTCGTCCGCGCCCAATGCGAGGGCGCGCTTGCACTTCTCGTCCGTGCCCGCGACGGCGATCACGCGCGCACCGAACAGCTTCGCGACTTGGATCCCGATGACGCCGAGCCCGCTCGACGCGCCCCACAGCAGGACGTCCTCGCCCGGCCCCAGGTGGGCGCGGGTGTCGAGCATGTGCCACACCGTGAGGAGGACGAGGGGCATGGACGCAGCCTCCTCCCAGGAGAGGTTCGCGGGCTTCGGGAGGACGTTCGCCTCCGGGAGGCGCGCGAGCTCCGCGTAGCCGCCGTCGTACGGGCCCGTCTGGAAGCCCCAGATCTTGAACTGGCGGCAGAAGTACTCGCGACCGGAGGTGCACATCTCGCAGACCCGGCACGCGAGGGAGGGGTGGCTGACCACGGGGTCGCCGACCTTCGCGGCCGTCACCGCGGACCCGACCTCGACGATCTCGCCCGCGATGTCAGAGCCGGAGATGTGCGGCAGGTCGAACTTCATCCCCGCCAGGCCGCGCCGCGCCCAGACGTCGTTGTAGTTCGTCCCGATCGCGCGCACCTTGACGAGCACGTCCTTCGGTCCGACCCGGGGGTCCGGGGCGTCCTCGTACTTGAGGACGTCCACGTCGCCGTGCTCGTGGAAGACGACGGCTTTGATGGCAATCCTCCCCGATTCGGTCCGGAAGGGCGGGCGGGGCATAAGGCTTCCTGAGCACGGGAACCCCGAACCTACAAATACGGTCGCCCGAATCCGCGGGGACACCATGAGCGGGATGAAGGCCGTGCTGCGGGTGAGGATCAGCGAACGGGACGCGCACTACGGGGGGAAGCTCGCCCCCGGGGCGAAGGCCCTTGAGCTCTTCGGCGACATCGCGACGGAGCTCGCGATCCGCCACGACGGGGACGAGGGGCTCCTCGCCGGGTACGAACGCGTCGAGCTGAAGGCGCCTGTCCACGCGGGGGACTTCCTCGAGGTCACCGGGGAGATCGTGAACGTCGGCAAGTCCTCGCGCACGATCGAGTTCCGGGCGGTGAAGTACATCGCGACTCGGCCGGACGTGGGCGAGAGCGCGGCGGACCTCCTCACGGCCCCCGTCCTCGTCGCGACCGCGCGCGGCACGACCGTCGTCAAGACGGACCGGCAACGGGTTCCGAGGCCCGCTGGCGCCGGAGGTATTCCTCCCTGAGCTGGCGCCGGAGGTTCTTCCCGGAGGGTCCCTTCGGGATCGCCTCGACGAACAGGACCTCCTTCGGGACCTTGAAGTCCGCGAGGCGCTCCCGGCAGAACGCGAGGATGTCCTCCGGCGGCACCGCGGCCCCGTCGCGGAGCTCGACGAACGCGACGACCTCCTCACCGAGCATCGGGTGCGGCACACCGACCGCGGCCGCGTTCCGGACGTGGGGGTGGGCGAAGAGGACCTCATCGACCTCCCGCGGGTAGATCTTCTGCCCCCCGCGGTTGATCATGTCCTTCTTCCGATCGACGATGTACACGTACTCCTCGTCGTCCATGTAGCCGACGTCCCCGGTGTGGAACCATCCGTAGCGGAATGCCTCCGCCGTCGCGACCTCGTTCCGCCAGTACCCGGGGAAGACGTTCGTGCCCCGGAGGACGATCTCTCCCGGCTGGCCAGGCGGCAGGAAATGCCCGCGGTCGTCGATGACCGCGACCTCGTTGCAGAGGAGGGGCACCCCGACGGACCCGGGCTTCCCTCGGTCCGCGGGGTTCAGGGTCGCGTAGCACGCGGTCTCCGTGAGACCGTACCCCTCGACGATCGGCACGCGGAACCGCCGTTCCCAGGCTTTGAGCACCTCCACCGGGAGGGAGGCCGCGCTGCTCACGATCCGGCGGAGCGAGGAGTAGTCCCGCGCATCGTCCCGCGGCAGGTCGAGCATGATCGAGAAGACGGTGGGCACCGCGCTCACGACGGTCACCCGGTGGTCCGCGATCCAGGACCAGAACCGGTGGGCGGAGAACTTCCTCGCCAGGACGACGGTCCCCCCGACTCGGAGCGCGTTGATCACGGAGACGAACTGGGCTTCCGTGTGGAAGAGCGGGAGGAAGCAGAGGATCCGCAACCCCTCGTCGAAGCCGAGGGCGCTCGCGAACGACGCGGCCGCGCTCAGGAAGTTGCGATGCGTGATCAATGCGCCTTTCGGGTGACCCGTCGTGCCCGAGGTGTAGAGGATCTCGCACGGATCCGTGTCGAGGAGGGCGACGGGAGGCGCCGTCGCCGGCAGCGGGCCCAGGACTGCCTCGAAGTCTCCGTCGATGCGGACGATGTGCCGGAGCCGCGGCAGGTCCGAGCGGACCTCCTCGATCTTCTCCGCCCCCGCGGCGTCCGTGACGACGATCGACGAGTCCGAGTCGCCGACGATGAACGCGATCTCCGGCGGCTTGAGGTCCGGGTTCACGGTCCCCGCGACAGCGCCCGCCTTCATGGCCCCGAAGTACGCGAAGAGGAACTCCGGGCTGTTCGGGACGAGGATCGACACCGGCTTCCCCGGAGAAGCGCCAAGGGAACGGAGGAGATGCGCGACCTGGTTCGCACGGGCGTTCAGCGCGCCGTACGTACAGGTGCGCCCGTCCTCCACGTACGTCAGGTAGACGCGGTCTCCGATCTGGGCGGCCTTCGCCTCCAACAGGGAGGCGAGCGTGTCCCCTCCTGCCATGATGTGCATGCATGGACGATGGGCGGGGTAATGAAGGTTCGGGGAGCGAAAATGCGCACCGGGGGATTCGACTACGCCTGCGCGGTCTCCTCCGCCATGTCCAGGGTGCTCCCCTTCGAGAAGAGGCGCTCGGGAGGCTTCTCGCCCGCTGAGTAGAGCTGCAGGTAGGGCATGAGGGCGCTCATGATCCGGTTCTCCGCCTTCCGGAGGTGCTCCTCGTACGTGGACCGGCTGAGGCCGAGGCCCTTCGCGATCGCCTCCGTCGTGATCTCCCGCGGGCTCGTGTAGTATCCGTACCGCTGCGCCTTCAGGATCGAATCCATCTGCTTGGAGGTGAGCTCGGCGAAGAGGCTGTTCACCCACACGCTCGTCGGGAGGACGGAGAGGGAGAGCTCGCGCTTGCGGATGAGCTCCGTCGGGCCGCGCTTGTTGAAATCCCGGAACATCTCCCGGGTGTGCTCCTCCTCGAAGCCGATCACCCGGAAGTACCCCCAGCCGTCCCGAAAGACCGACGGCGGGGCATCGACGAAATCGTGCGGCTCCCACACGTTCCACGGGCCGTCTTGGGCGTCGCACGTGCAGCCGAGCATGAAAATCCGCGCGTTCGGCGCCTCGACCCACTTGTCGATGACCCGCCCCGCCTTCCGGATCTCCCGCTCGATCGCCGCGATCTCCTTCTCGTCCTTCGTCGGGACCTGGAGGAGCTCCCGGCCCCAGATGCACCACATCGAGATCGGGACGCCGGGATGCCGGCCCGAGATCTGGATGAACGGGTAGTCGTACTGCGCGCGGAAGGAGATCTCCCAGAGGCCCATGGCACGGCCATGGACGTCCGGGGGTATATGAGTAGTGCCGTCATATGACGGCCGTCTTAGGCGGGTCAACACAATTCGGCTCGGCCGTACTTCTCCCTTCCGAGGTGCAAAGACATGTACCCGATGTACCGGAGAATTGACCCGAGCAGGAAGACGACCGACCCGCTGGCCACGTACACGCGCCTGGAGTACGGAACGTCGGACCCCACGTGGATCCTCGTGGACCTCCGCAAGGCCCGTGGGCCGCGGTTCGACCGCGTGCGCCGGTGGCTCGACGTTCTCCGGCGCGACGGCGACTCCGCCCTCGCGGCGGAGATCGGCTCGGGGGTGGTCGAGTGAAGACCGCGGTGGTATTGGCGCTCCTCCGGGGCGACCGTTGGCTCGGCGAGCGCCGATCGGCCCGCGGGCCGATGCCTGATGAGGTGACCGCTCGTGATGCACTCGCGACCCTCTGGCTCGCCCGGTTCCCACGAAAGGGGTGAGGCCGCGTTCCCGCGGCGGCTCCGGTACTGGCTCAACTCCTTCCGGGGCTTCGCCACGTATGACGTGCGAGGCCGTGACGACCGCGCGCGCGACTGACCCCCCTACCTTTTTATTGCACGGAACAGTCCACGGCCTTCGTGGTCGCGGTCACGATCCGCTTCTGCGTGCCGTGCCGGTATCAGTTCAAGGCGATCCAGGACGCGGACGCGATCCTCCGAGAGTTCGGGCAGCGGCTCACCTCCCTCAGCCTCGAGACCGGCGACCACGGCGTCTACGACGTGCTCGTCGACGGAGACCTCGTGTTCTCCCTGGCAGAGGCAGAGCGATTCCCCGAGGGGAGCGACCTCGTCGACCGGATCCGGGCGGTGCTCGATGCCCCACGAAGGACGCGGGCGCGGAAGCCCGAGAAGTAGGGCTTGACGACACCCGCTCGGCCGCCCGGTTCCGGCGCACCTCGGGCGGCGAGGCTCATTCGACCCGGAGCACGATCTTCCCGAACTGCTCCCTGCGGTCGAGGCGCTCGTGCGCCCGGCTCGCCTGATCGAGCGGGAAGCTGCGGTCGACCACCGGCTTCAGCCGGCCCATGAACACGAGCTTCATGACCTCCTCGAACTCCGGCCGGGATGCCATCGTCGAGCCGAGGAGCGAGACCTGCCGCCAGTACAGGTACCGTATGTCGAGCTCGACGAGGGGCCCGCTCGTCGCACCCGGAGAGACGAACCGCCCGCCTTTGCGGAGCGCGCGGACGGAATCCTTGAACGTCGCCTCTCCGATGTGGTCGAGTACGACATCGACGCCGCGTTTCCCGGTGAGCTCCCACACCGCCTGCGACCACGGCATCGCCGTCGAGTTGACGAGCACGTCCGCGCCGAGCTCCTTCGCCTTCCGGAGCTTCTCGTCGCTCGAGCTCGTCACGAAGACCGTGCAGCCCGCGAGCTTCGCGATCTGGACCGCGGCGGTCGAAACCCCGGACCCGGCACCGAGGATGAGGACGTCCTCCCCGGGTCGGACCCGCGCGCGCGTCACGAGGAGACGCCACGCGGTCATGAAGACGAGGGGCGCGGCGGCGGCCGGGACCCATTCGAAGTCTGCCGGCAGGCGCGCGACGTTCCGCGCCGGCACGGCGACGAACTCCGCGTACGTTCCCGGGAGGTGCTCCCCCAGCACCTGGAAACCGACGCACAGGGAGTCCTCCCCCCGCGCGCATGCCTCGCACCGCCCGCACGAGATCCCCGGATTCACGACGACGCGCTCGCCGGGTTCGAGATCCATCACGTCGCTCCCGACCTCCGCGATCTCGCCCGCGGCATCGGCGCCGAGGATGTGCGGGAGGGAGAGCTTGAGCGCGGGGATTCCCGCGCGGATGAGGAGATCGAGGCGGTTCACGGAGGCCGCCCGGACGCGGAGGAGGACCTGGTCCGGTCCGATCACCGGCCTGGGATGGTCCCCGACGTACGTCAGGACGTCCGGATCCCCGTACCGAGGCAGGAGGACCGCCTTCATCGCCTCACCCGTGGACCGGCACTCGCGTACGCGGCCCGCATAGATAAGCCGGCGCCTACGCGACCCGGTAGCCGCGTTCCTGGAGGATCCGGACGACGTCCTTCTTCCGGTCGCCTTGAAGGACGATCACCCCGTCCTTCCCCGACCCTCCCGTCGCGAGCGCACGCTTCAGCTCCCGCGCGAGCTTCTCCGCCTCCTCGACGTCTGACTCGAGGCCGCGCACGACGGTCACGTACTTCCCGTATCGGCGCGTGTCCAGCCCGACTGTGAGCACCGTGGTCTCGCGACCGAGGTCCTCGCAGACGCAGATCTCCTTCGGTAACCCGCACGTTGGACAGATTTCCGCGCTCACGAGGCCTCCGCCTTGCTGGGGACTCCGGCGAGGGTATCCTTCAGGAGCCTATAGTGCTTGCGGATGGTCACCTCGCTCACGCCGGTGAGGCGCGCGATTTCTGCCTGGGTCAGGGAGACGTTCCCCTGCTCTGCGGCGAGGTACAGGGCGCCCGCTGCGATGCCGACGGGCGAGTTCGCCTCCAGGATCTTCGCGTCGTTCGTCCGACTCACGAGGCCCATGGCCCGTTCCGCGATTCCCTGGTCGAGGTTGAGCTGGCTCGCGAACCGCGGGACGAAGTCCTCGGGGCGCGACGCGCGTGCGACGACGCCGAGCTCCCGGCCGACGATCTTCGCGGTCAAGGAGATCCGGTGGACGGTGACCCCCGTCGCTTGGCTCAGCTCGTGGAGCCCACGCGGGGCGCCGAGCTGCTTCGACGCGAGGTACACGGCCGCCGCGACGATCGCGTCCATGGAGCGGCCGCGGGACAAGCCCGCTTCGATCGTCTTCCGCAGGAGGATCGCCGCGCGCTCCCGGTAGTCCGACGCGATGCCGAGGCGCGAGGACAGGCTCGAGAGCTGCGACAGGCCGGGCGCGAGCGCCCGCTCAATCCGGTCGTAGCGGGTCCACTGGCTCACGCGCCGCAGGCGGTTCAGCGCCGCGACGCTCCGCGCGTCGATCGGGTTCCCCTTCGCGTCCCGAAGGCCGTTTCCGACCATCGAGCCGAGCCCCTTGTCCGGGACCATGACGCTCGCGGGCGGACCCGCGCGGATACGGTGGTCCCCCTCGAAGGTGGTCCAGTCGGGGCCCTGGTCGACGAGGCCCTCGTCGACGACGAGTCCGCAGGTGTCACACACCCGCTCGCCGCGGACGGAGTCCACGTAGAGAGCGAAGCTGCCGCAGTTCGGGCAGCGGAAGTGCTCGGGACCTCTCGAATCGTCTCCGAGTTCTTTGCCAAACATCGAATCCTTCACGTTCATGGGTTCGTTGAACCGGCTCATGCCGTCACCTTCCTGGAATGGAGATGATCCTCCATAACCCACCTCGACGCCCAGTGCTCGAGCCCGCGAATCGCATCGAACAGGTCCGAGCCCATCGGCGAGAGATGGTACTCCACCGCGACGGGACGGTCGAGCAGCACCTTCCGCTCCGCGATCCCGGAATCCTCGAGCTCCTTGAGGGTCTTCGCGAGGGAGCTCTGGCAGATGCCCGTGGCGAGACGGAGTTCGTTGAACCGTTTCGGGCCCGCCAGGAGGGAGTGGAGGACGCTGAGCTTGAGCTCTGAGCCGATCATCCCGATCGCGAGGAGCACGGGGCACCCGGGTCCGTCGCACGGGGCGTTCCTCTTCGCCATGGTCTCTGCCGTTCCTTGGCAAGGGAGAGTAGTACGACGTCATATATAGTTTTGTTTTCGTACCATGTTTCAAGTCAGAACTTAGTACAAACATGAAACGTGATGGCACGAACCACGGCAGAGCCTGACAGGACCTCCTACGGGCGTCAGGCGCCCAAGCTGCGGAGCCGCGCCGAGTTCCGCGCGTTCTCTTCCGCGAGCTTCCGGAACGTCCGGGAGGCCTCGGTGAGAAGCGCCTTTGCCACAGTCCCCGAGTCCGCGTAGAATCGCTCCGCGGTGCCCTCGAGCGCCACGGCCCGGGAGAGGACGCGATCCCTCGGTGCAGGGCTCGCATCGAAGACGTACTTCGCCCCGTCGAGGCCCGTGATCGGCTCGAGGACGACCTCGTTCAGCTTCTGCTGCCGCGTCCGCTCGAGGAGCTTGTGTCGGTTCGCGTGTTGGGCGGCGAGCTCCCGCGCGAGGGCGGCAGGGCCGTCGGGCTCGAGCTCCTTTGACGCGCGGTCGTAGAACGCGGCGGTCGCTGCCTCGATCTCGAGAGCGAACCGGAGGACGGCACCAAACGTGCTCAGCTCGGGGACCGGGGACTCCATCGGATCATACCCAGCGTGTGATGACGACCTTGCTCTCCGTGAAGAACCGGATCGCGTCGCGGCCTTGCGGGTGGAGGTCCCCGAAGAAGGAGTTCTTCATCCCGCCGAACGGGAAGTACGCCATCGCCGCGGCGACCCCGATGTTGATCCCGATGCTCCCTGCCTTCGCCCGGTACCGGAAGTCCCGCGCGGCCTTCCCGCTCGAGGTGTAGATCGACGCCGCATTCCCGTACGGACTTCGGTTGATCCATTCGATCGCGTCGTCGAGACCGTCCATCTCGAGGACGCTCGCGACGGGTCCGAAGATCTCCTCGTTCGCGACCGCCATCTCCGGGGTCACGTCGTCGAGGACCGTCGGACCGACGAAGTACCCGGGATATCCGGCCACCTTGCACCCCCGGCCGTCAAGGGAGACCGTCGCGCCTTCGTCCTCGCCCTTGTCGATGTGCCCGAGGACCCGCTCCTGGTGCTTCCTCGAGATCACCGGGCCCATCTGCGTCGTCTCGTCGAGCCCGTACCCGATCTTCAGCTTCGACGCGTGCTCCGTGAACTTCCTCGACACGGGTTCGCGGGCCTCGTCGATCCCCACGATGACCGATCCCGCGAGGCAGCGCTCCCCCGCGGTCCCGTACACGGACGATATCATGTTCGGGACGATCTTGTCGAGCTTGGCGTCCGGCATGACGACGAGGAGGTTCTTCGCCCCGCCGCCGCACTGCACCCGCTTCCCGTGGGCCGCGGCGCGGGAGTACACGAGCTTCGCGATCTGCGTCGAGCCGACGAAAGACACCCCGCGGATGTCCGCGTGGTCGCAGATCGCCTCGACGGCCTCCTTCGCCCCTTGGACCATGTTCACCACCCCGGGAGGGAAGCCGGCCTTGTCAATGAGGTCGAAGATATACGACTGGACGATCGGGTCCTGCTCGGAAGGCTTCGCAATCCAGCAGTTTCCCGTGGCCACGGCGTACGGCCAGAACCACGACTGGACCATCGCGGGGAAGTTGAAGGGGCTGATCCCCGCGAACACGCCGAGAGGCTGGTACAGGACCTCCTCGTCGATCCCCGCGGCCGCGCCGTCCTCCAGGGTGTAGCCCATCATCAGGCTCGGGATCCCCGCGGCGACCTCCACGTTCTCGATCGCGCGGCGGACCTCGCCACGGGCCTCGTCGATGATCTTCCCGTGGTCCTGCGTGACGATCCGCGCGAGCTCTTCGAAATGCTGCTCCATGAGGTCGCGGAGCGCGAAGAACACCCGCGCGCGGCTGATCGGCGGCGTCTCCCGCCACTCCTCCCACGCCTCGAGGGAGGCTCGGACCGCGGCATCGACGTCCTCCTTCGGTGAAAGGGGGACACGGGCAATCACCTCGCCCGTCGCGGGGTTCGTGTCGTCGAGCCACTCCGTTGCCGACGAATCCACCCACTGCCCGCCGATGTAGTTCCTCTGGTCCCCGTAATGCCTCTTGACCTCGGGGAGCAGGGTCGTCTTTGCGCTCGTAAGACCACCCTCCTCAGGCCGCCTTCCCCGCGAGGGCCATCTCCACGCTGTCCTCGAGGAGGCCGAGCGCCTTCTCCATCAGCGGCAGCGGGACGTTCAGCGGCGGTAGGAGCCGGATGCAGTTGTTGAAGTACCCTGCGGTGAGGAGCATGAGCCCGTTCCGCAAGCCCGCGAGCTGCACCCCGCGCGCGAGCTCCGCGTCCGGCTCCTTCGTCTTCCGGTCCTTCACGAACTCGAGGGCCCACATCGCGCCGATCCCCCGGACCTCTCCGACCCGGTCGAACCGGGCGTGCATCTCGCGGAGGCGCTTCGCGATCAGCGCCTCGAGCCGCGGCACCTTGGGGAGGGCGCGCTGGATCTCCTTAACGGCCTCGAGGGCGGCAGCGCAGACGACCGGGTTGCCGCCGAACGTGCCTCCGAGGCTCGCGGGGGCCGGGGCCTGCATGATCTCCACCCGACCCGTGACGCCGCCGAGCGGGAGGCCACCGCCGAGCGCCTTCCCGGACACGAGGAGGTCCGGCACGACGCCCCAGTTGTCGATTCCCCACAGCTTCCCCGTGCGACCCATCCCCGCCTGGACCTCGTCGTCCACGAGAAGGATCCCGTGGTCGTCGCACAGCTTCCGGAGGAGGGGGAAGAACTCCTTCGGGGGTACGACGACGCCGGCCTCGCCCTGCACGGGCTCCGCGACGAGCATCCCGACCTGTCCCTCGACCTCGGGCCGCGTGAGCGCGCGCTCGATCTCCTCGACGCGGGCGCGGGCGCAGTCCGCGGGCGCCAGGCCCTGCGCGTCCCGGTACGGGTATGCGTAGTCCATGAGCATGACCTCGCGGACGAAGGGTGCAAACCCCTCGCGGTAGGGCTTCTCCTTGCCCGTGAGGCTGATGTCGAGGAGCGTGCGTCCGTGGAACCCCGTCCGGAAGGAGACAATCCAAGGCTTCTTCGTGTGCGCGCGCGCAAGTTTCACCGCGTTCTCGATCGCCTCGCTGCCGGAGTTCAGGAAGATCGACTGCGTGAGCCCGGGCGGGCAGATCTCCGCCATGACTTCCGCGAGATCCGTGTACGGGCCGTACGTGGAGACCATGTAGCAGATGTGCGTGAGCCGGTCGAGCTGGGCTTTCGCGGCCTTCACGACGGACGCGGGGCGATGCCCGGTGTTGTGGACGCCGATCCCCACGCCAAGGTCCACGTACACGTTCCCGTCCGCGTCCTGGACGAACGCGCCCTCGGCACGAACGATCTCGAGGGGGAGGCCGACGCGGAGCCCCTTCGTGACGAAACGGTCCTTCCGCTCGGTCGCGGCCTTCGACCTCGGTCCGGGGGGCACGACAACGATCCGTGGGCCGGTCAGTCCCCTCCTCGGAGCGCTCTTCCTCGCCGTCCTCTTCGCGTGCTTCCTCGCGGTGCGCTTTGCCATGATATCGTGACTCGGCCGCGGCCCGGTCGGAGCCGCGGACCGTGTGATGAAGCGAGAGGGGGATTATATGCTTTTGACAATGATTCGACGGGGGGAGTCGAACTCGACGCCCGGGCCTAATAAAGGGCCGGGGGTCCGCGGGACTTCAGTGGAATGCCTGGCCCTTCGTCTCGGGCCCGATCGCCGCGAGGGTCGCTCCGCCGACGCCCATGAACACGGCGATCAGCGCGAGGGGGAGGAGGACCTCCCCGTACGCGGCGAGGAGGGCCCCGAAGACCACGGGCGCGAGGATCGCCGTGAGCTTGCCGACGCCCTCCGCAAGACCGAACCCGAGGGCGCGGTACTGGGTCGGGAACAGCTCGCTCGTGTACGGGTACACCGCACCCCACGCGCCGAGGTTGAAGAAGCTCACGAACACGAGGCTCACGATCAGCGTGACGGCGTCCTGGGCGGTCGCGAAGACGAGGCCGCTCACGCCGCCGAGGATGAGGAACAGGGCAAGGGTCTTCTTCCGGCCGATCCGCTCGACGAGGAGCATCGACGTCAGATAGCCAGGGAACTGGGCGAACGCGGAGATCACGAGACTCTGGTACAGGTCCACCGTCGCGAACGCGAACAGGACCAGCGGCAGCCACAGGAACAGCCCGTAGTACGAGAAGTTCAGCGCGATCCAGACGACGACGGTCACCGCGGAGCGCCGGGCAAGGGGTCCGCGGAACAGATCCCCGACGGGCGCCAGGGGGACCGCCTCCTCCCGGGAGATTTCCGTCGCGGTGACGGGCCGGCCGGTCACCCGGGTGAGCACGGCGGCCGCATCGTCGAGCTTCCCCTGCCGCGCGAGGAAGTACGGGCTCTCGGGGACGATCCGGCGGAACAGGTACGCCATGAAGGCGGGGAAGGCGGAGACGAGGAAAAGGAGGCGCCAGTTCCCGGGGTACGCGACGAGGAAAAGGTACGAAAACAGGATCGCGAGAAGGAACCCGATGGGCCAGAAGAAATCGAGGAGGACCATGAAGCGCCCGCGGGACTGGGGCGGAAGGTACTCGCTCAAGAGGGACGGGTCGATCACGAGCATCCCGCCGAGGCCGATCCCGGCGAGGGCGCGGAAGGCGAAGAGCGCGGGCCAGTCCCAGGACGCCGCGGTGAGAGCCGTGAACACGGAGTACCAGAGGATGCTCAACTGGAACACGGCGCGGCGACCGTGGCGATCCGCGTACCGGCCCAGGACGAGGCTCCCGACGAAGGACCCGAGGAGGGTCGCGGCGGCCACGAGGCCGAACGTGACGTCGTCCTGCACCCCGACGTCGGCGCGGAACTTCGGGAGGGCGAGTCCGATGAGGATGATCTCGTACGCAACGAACGTCCACGAGAAGCCCGTGATGAGGACGACCTTGCGGTGGAACCGCGTGAACCCGCCGTCCCGCAGCACGTCCTCCACGGTCCGCGTCGCCGTCGCCACGTGCGGCGCGAATCCGAAATCGTATTTGAGGGTTCCTGGGAACTCTCATTAGGCCAGGCGCGCCGGGCCTACGCATCTCGTGCCGCGCGCGTCGCCTCCCGGACCTTCTCCCAGGCGACGAGGAGATGGAACGACAGCTCGGGCACCGGCTCGACGTCGACGTACCGGAACCGGTCCTCGAGGAACCCCGTCGCTTTCTCGAGGGGGACCTCCGCGATCTCGGCACCCGACCGCTTCACGCGGATCCCTTCCATGAACGCGCCGATCTCCGTCGGGCGCTTCACGTCGCGGGCGAGGAGGGCATCCGGGAGGATGATCGCGAGGAGGCCCCGGGGCTTGAGGACCCGAGTCGCCTCCTCGAGAGGCCGGGACCAGCGCTTCCTCCGCGGGACCCAGACGAGGATGAGCTGGTCCACGTGGTTGTCCCGCAGGGGCACGTATCCCTCCGCCCCGTCCAGGAGCGTGAGGCGGGGCTCGTCGATCTCGAACGTCCCCTGGGGCCGGACGAGGAAGAGCTCCCCTCCAATCGTCTCGAGGAGCTGCCCGAGGAACCAGCGGAAGTTCACCTCGCTCAGGTAGCCGGGCGGCACGACCATCGCCGTGCGCCCACGGGGTCGGGCGTATGGCAGGTACTTCGCAAGGATGTCGAGGGCGCGGTCCATCGTCGTCGCGTCGTTCGCCAGGTGGTCCAGGTACGCGAGTCGGACGACCGCGATCGCGTCGACGAGGCGCTTCTCGAGGCGCTTCCGGCCGTCCGCGGTGAGCCGGTAGACGAGCCGTTTCGGTCCCCGTTCCCCCGGCGCGGAGGAGGAGGCGATGAGCCCCTCGGACTCCATGCGTTTCAGGACCGGGTACAGGTGATTCAGACGGATGTCGAAGCCTTGGTCACCGAGCGCGCGGTGGATCCGGTATCCGTACGTCGCGCCCTGCTGGATCGCCCCGAGGACCGACGCCTCGAGCTCCCACGTCGTCAACTAGGTCCGCCTCGCGGCTATAGAAGGCCGAGGGAGCACTTGAACGTAAGCCTCCCGACGCCGGACCTAGTCGTGCTTCGGGTCCATCCACCGGTAGACCATCAACCCGCAGTTCGGGCAGGGACCGGAGATCCATCGGAGCTCCGCCTTCCAGGCGTGCCCGCAGTAGGGGCAGTCGACAATCGGTTGCTCGGCGGCGTCCGCGTCCTCCATGAAGCCAGGCGCGAACGGTAGGACATGTCGACGGAAATACCTGCGCGACGCGCCGGTGCGCGCGCGTCGAATCGTGCCTCCTTGACCCTCGCATGGGAACGTTCGAGGCCGCGTCTACGACAAGGGAGGGGCGAGCGCCTGGAAGTCCACGGGTTCGGCGGAATCCGGCCGCCGTTCCGGGAAGTCCTTCACGTGCACGCCGTAGTACGGCACGCGGTTCGCGACGACGCGTCGGAAAGCGTCCCGCACACGATCGTCGTCGAGCCCCCGCGTCGGGATCAGATCGTCGCTTCGGTTCAGGCATCCCTTAAGCTCGCCCTTGTGCGTCACGCGGATCCTCCGGCAGTTCATGCAGAACTCCTCGTTGTACACGGGGTCGACAACCTCGACCTCCGCGCCGTTGAAGATGTAGATGTGCCGGTGGTGCATCTCCCTCACGAGGACCCGGTCCGCCCGGGACTCGAGCCACTTCTTCACCCCATCGATATCGACCATCCACTCACGGTGGTCGACGAGCTCGGGCATGAACTGGATGAGCTGGAGCTTCAACCCGTCCCCATCGCCGACGTACTCGATCATCTCCGGGATGTACGGGAGGGTCTGCTTCATGACGACCATGTTCAACTTC
>Ga0209323_10001449_pt1 | contig 15676 bp, 18 predicted proteins | sample Rifsed19ft2_FD_184014 | JGI IMG/M metagenome (GOLD analysis project Ga0209323, IMG submission 184014) | Soil microbial communities from Rifle, Colorado, USA - sediment 19ft 2 (version 2) | ecosystem: Environmental > Terrestrial > Deep subsurface > Rock core/Sediment | place: Rifle, Colorado...
TGGAGCCTATAGCAAAACATAAGATACCGGTATGGGCTTTTGCCAGTGGAAGAGACTATGGAGTTAAAGTAGAATACTTCTTTAAAGGATTAAACAAGTTAGAAGAGCTCGGAGATCCGGAAGTTCTTTTTACGATTCACGAAGATATGGGTCACGATACCTGGAAACGTGTCTATGCCGGAGAAGATATTTATAACTGGTTTTTAAAACATTCAAAATAAATTTACAGGCTGTTAGCTTTGGGATGGATATTAGGCATTTTGGGAAGTTGTTCAGATCATAAATTACAAAAACTAAAATCTATACATCCTACTTCACTTCATTCCTTTATTTCAGACAAAATTTATATAGCCGCCGGCGGTATTCCTGAAACCTGCTTAAGCTCAAAAAGCACAGATAGCTCGCCTGGTTGGCTTGCCTGCGGAGTTGGAATTAAATATGAAAACGGTAACGCCTCCTTGATGAAAGAAAATGATTGGAATTCAGAATTAATCAAAAAAGATTTTTCTCAGTATAATTTGAACGGACACTTCGCAGCTGTAAGATGGAATAATGATAAACTTGAGTTATTCACAGACCAGTTAGGCGTAAGAAATATTTATCTTACAAAATTAAATGATTGCATAGTCTTCTCAACAAGGCTCGATTGGATTTCAAAACTAAATAGAAATATTTCTGTTGATTGGGAAGAACTCGGTGCAAGATGGTTCCTGGTGAATCAACTTTCCGATAAAAGTATTTTGAAAAATGTTGAAAGAATTAACCAGGGTGGAAAAGCAGTATTTAATCTTAGCCCGTTTTCTGTAGAGGTAATAAATAAACCCTGGCATCCTGGTTTTGTTCCTTCACATAATGATAAAGATTTAAAATCAACTCTAAGTGATTTTACTTTGTGTGGACTTAAAAGTGATAGGAAATTATCTTTGGCACTCTCCGGTGGGTTAGATTCACGCATTCTACTTGCAATACTAATGTCGTCACAGTCGAATAGCTGGTCTTTACATTCATTAAATAGCCGGGAAGATCCCGACAGAAAAATAGCTGAACAAATTTCTAAAAAACTTAGCATTGATCATTTTTTTTGGGAATACTCATTAGCTCCTATTGATAAAATTATTAATCCGCTAAAAGATTTTATCGGGCAAACAATGCTAACTGTTCCCGCTTCTGCTTTTTTGAATGTTCAGTTTTATCCCATGCTTTATAATCAAAACAAAATTGTAATTGACGGTTCCTGGGGTGAAATAGCAAGAAGACGCTTGTTTGTTGGACTTAAATTAAGAGGAGGAAAAGCAATTTATAATAATGATTATACCGGATTGATTCCCTTTTTGCAAAGCGGTCGCCCAACATTTTTTGCCAATGATTATTATCATTTCATGCAAGGCACTTTAGAAAAACATATAGAAAATTTTTGTATATCCATGCCTTCACCTAAAGATTTTGGAATAGATAACTGGATCGATTTATTTGCTTTAAGAACCCGCTTGCCTAATGCTTCTGCACCGGAGCAGGTAAGGTCCGATAGTGAATTTATTAATTATATGCCTTTCATTCAGCCGGATTTCTTAAAGAAGGTATTTGAAACTCCTGTCCTTGAAAGAAAGAACAGCAAAATTTTTCACAAAATTATTGACGATAATTCTCCAAAGCTTAAACACTTCCCTCTTGTTAAAGACGGTATAATATATCCATTCAGGTTAGGAACTGTACCTGCTTCAATTTATATGAAGATTAAAAGAAAACTTGGCTTTGTTTATCATGATAAGATGGTTGAGAATTTTCTTAATCATCTTTCAGATTTCATCCAGGATACGATTCGCTCTACAGATGTAAGATCATCAGGTTTTTACGATTATAAAAGAATAACTGAAATTACAGATGGCTATTTTCTGAAGAAAGATATGAATTATGCACGCGATCTTAACTGGTGGCTAAGTTTTGAAATCTGGCGAAAAACTATAACAAATGAGTAAGTGTATTTAACTTTAAGTTCCAAACACCTTCCATATAAAAAAATAATTTGTAAATTTATCCCGTAGGTTCCCCGGTAAAAGAAATATGACTAATACTATAAAAAATAATTTGCATAGCGGAAAATTTATTGCTGAAAAGCTATGGGAAACCGAAGAGAGTTTACGTGTTCTGATGAACTCGAATCCTGAAGCGGTTTTCATACTGGATACAGAAGGAAACTTTATTGCGGCAAATGAAAAAACTGCACAAAGATTTGGAAAACCGTTAGAAGATCTTATCGGCACAAATGTTTTTTCCTACCTTACTCCTGAACTTGCAAAAAGCAGGAAAGAAAAGGTTGATGAAGTTATACATACGGGAAAGCCGGTAAGGTTTGATGATTCGCGCAACGACAGGTTTTTTGATAACTATTTACATCCTGTTTTTGATTCTGATGGAAATGTAATAAGAATTGCTGTATGGGTAATAGAATTTACTGAAAGTAAGCTGGCAGTCGATGCGCTTAAAGCAAGCGAAGAAAAGTTCAGGGAGCTTGCTGAGAATATTGAAGATATTTTCTGGATCAGGAAGGATAATGAAATAATTTATGTTAGTCCGGCTTACGAAACTATTTGCGGGAAGAGCTGTGAAAGCCTTTACGAAAATCCCAACTCATTTTTAGAAGCAACTCATCCGGATGATCTTCAGCAGGTTATCAGTAGTCTGAATTCGGATCAGTACACAAAAGAGGGTTTGTTCAATGAAGAGTTCAGGATAATTCGTCCCGATGGAACAATAAAATGGATCTGGGCAAAAACTTTTCCTGTAAAGAAAAACGGAGAAATAATAAGAACTGTAGGAATTGCAGAGGACATTTCATTAAGAAAAGAATATGAGGAAAAAATAAACGAAGCCCTTATTAAAGAAAAGGAACTGAACGATCTGAAGTCAAGATTTGTATCGATGGTGTCGCACGAATTCAGAACCCCACTCGGACTCATACTTTCCTCAACAGAATTGCTGCAGAATTACGGCGATAAATGGGAAAAGGACAAAAAGGAGGAAATGTTTGAGAAAATTAAGAAGGCTGTAGATAATCTTACCGGACTTATGAAGGATATTATTGTTTTGAACGAAGAAGAGTCCGGTAAAATTAGAATTACTCTCACTGAAATCGATTTTATAAGTTTTGTAAATGAATTGATAGAAGAAATTAAAATAAGTTCACAAGAAAATATCTCCATTAACTTTCATCATTCCGTCAGTTCATTGAAGATAACAACTGATAAAAAACTTCTTCGCCAGATATTTCTCAACCTAATTTCCAATGCGGTAAAATTCAGTTCTAAAAAAAATAATGTTTATATAAATCTTACTTCGGATCAGTCAGTATTTACAACCGAAATTAAGGATCAAGGAATCGGTATTCCTAACGATGACCTGGATAATATTTTTGAACCCTTCATAAGAGCGAAAAATACCGGAGAAACAAAAGGAAGCGGCTTAGGGCTTTCGATAGTTAAACGTGCTGTGGAACTTTTGAATGGAGAAATAAAAGTAAAAAGCAAATTAAATGAAGGAACAGTTTTTACGGTTTCGCTACCGATTAAACATAATGATTGAATGAATGGATGAATGAAATTAATGTAATAGTTATTCAATCATTCAATAAAGATTATGGAAAAGATTTTAATAATAGAAGACGATAAAGCCTACATAGAGAACATAAAAATTCTTCTTGAAGAAGAAGGTTTTAACGTTACTTCTGCAGTAAATGGTTTTGATGGAATCGAACTGGCTAAAAACGAAATCCCTAATTTAATTATTTGCGATATTATGCTTCCGGATGTTGACGGCTATTCCATTCTTAAAGAATTAAGAAGAAGAGAAAAAACAAAGTTTATTCCATTAATATTTTTAACGGCAAAAGCTTCAATGAGTGATCTGCGAATAGGTATGAACTTAGGTGCAGATGATTACCTTACAAAGCCGTTCAGGGCTGATGATCTTCTTACTGCAGTAAGAACAAGATTGGAAAAAGCAAAGCTTGTATTTGATCTACTCAGAAAATCGGGGGATCAGCCACAAAGCAAAACAAAACTTGAAACCGATGATTATATATTTCTTCCCGGTAAAAATAATTATGAAGTTCTTACGGTAAACAATATTGTTTGTGTCGCTTCTGAAGGAGTATATTCAAATGTATATTGTAATGACGGAAAAAAAGTGCTCGTGCGAAAATTACTAAAAGAATGGGAGGAAACTTTACCTGAAAAGATTTTTCTCCGTGTTCATAAATCAAGTATTGTAAACCTGAAATATTTAAAGAAAGTTGAAAAATGGTTTAACGGGGCTTTTAAGATTTACTTAGACCAATACAATGAACCAATTATCGTGAGCCGCAGGTTTGCTGCAAGACTGAAGAAAAGTATTTAAAGTTCAAGTTCAAGAAGATGAAAGTCTTTTCTTGCACTTGCTCTTGCACTTGCGCTTGTTCTTCCCTCCTCTACCTCTCATTACATCTAACGACCGGATATTACATATTCATTCTTTTCTGAGTACTATCTATCCATTTTTGGTACGCAGAAAATATTCCTCTTTCTAAAACCATACAAATGAAAAAAATACTGATACTTGAGGGCGGTAGAGCAATAAGCAATATGATCAGCAATTTTAATGAAAGTGAAAATTATAAAGTCTTGCTGTCTGTTTCTTTCCCGGGAAACGGCAATTTAAAACTGCCGGGCGAAATTCCCGACCTGGTAATTGCTGATTTAACTTCGATTAAAAAAGAGAAGGTTGAATTTCTTATGCTGTTAAAGAGTAACCCGGTCATTTCTATGATTCCGTTTCTTTTAATAACCTCGAATAAAGGGAAGGAAACTCCGGGCAATCACACTGAGCTCAGAGAAAATTTTCCTAAGCAAAATTATTACTTAAACAAACCTTTTTCAAAAGAAAGTTTGTTAACCTTAGTTATGAGGATACTTAAACAGTATGAAAGTATAAGTCCCTGGTAGATTATTCTGTCATTATCCATTTTCTCTTGTTAGGTACTAATAAGCTAAATCCATAATTAAAAAAGGAGAAAGAAATGTTAAAAAGATTCCTGTTACCCGGTATTATTTTCTTGTTGATAGCTAACATTGGTTTCAGCCAGGAAAAAACACTTTACCAACGGCTTGGTGGTTATGATGCAATTGCTGCCGTGGTTGATGATTTCGTTATGCAACTTGCAACCGATCCTTCCCTCGGAGCTTTCTTTAAAGGACATAGTGAGGATTCAATAAAGAAAATAAGACAACATGTGATCGATTTTATTTGTAATGCTGCGGGAGGTCCCTGTTCTTATACCGGCAGAGATATGAAAACTTCTCACAAAGGATTGGGAATAACGGAAGCTCAATGGAACAAAAGCGTTGAATACCTGAAAGCAACTTTAGACAAATTCAAAGTTACCGAAAAAGAACAAAATGAATTATTTGCTGCAGTTTTTTCTGTAAAAAATGATATCGTTGAAAAAATGTAGGTGCTGATTAAAAGATGACATCTTCTAGCTTGTACAAATCCTTGCAGAAAGATGTCATTTTTAAGGATTAAATTATTAACTAATCAAAAAAATAACAAAAATAAAAGGAGGTCGTTATGTCACTCTCAATTTATTTCAGACCAAAGTCAATGAGCATCAATCAATACGATGATATAATAAAGAGGTTGGAAAAAGCAGGTGCGGGAAATCCTAAAGGAAGATTATACCATGTTTGCTTTGGAAGCAATGGTAGTTTACATGTTCATGATGTGTGGGATACCAAGGAAAATTTTGAAAAGTTCGGACAAACTTTAATGCCAATTCTTAAGCAGGTAAATGTTGATCCGGGAGAGCCTGAGATTAAAGAGATTCACAACATTATTTGAAAGATAATTCGTTTTATTTCGCGGAAACAATAAGACAAATAATTTTTAAACAAAATAAAGGATAAAACCATGTATAAAAAATATTTTAACCTTCTTTTGCTTCTTTTAATTGTTAGTCTTGCGGCTTGCCAAAGCAAACAGACTAATGAAATGGAAGAGCATCACAAAGCTGCTGCTGTCAAAATAATTGAGATATTCGATGGGGGTAATGTTGATGAACTTGATGATATTATTGGCGACAATGCTGTTGAACACCAGATAGACACATCTATAACAAAGAAACAAGGACGTGAAGCAGTTAAAGAAACATTCAGTTATTTTCATAAAGTTTTTCCTGATATGAAAACTACAATTCATTCGATTGCAGTTTCAAATGATACTGTATTCATTTATTCAACATCTGTAGGTACAACTGCAGAACCGTTTATGGGAATGCCAGTAAATTATAGGCATACAGTTTCCGGAGTAGATGTAATAAGATTCGAGGGAGAAAAGGCAGTTGAACATTGGGGCTTTATCGGTTTTGAAGATATGATGAAGATGATGCAACAGCCAATGATGAATGATACTAAATGAAATCAGAAATTTATAATCAACTGTGAGAGGTGATATTATGAACGAACAACAAAATCTTAAAACAGTAGAACAGATATATGAAAACTTTCTTAAAGGAAATCTCCCGGGAATATTAAACAGTTTCTCCGAGGATATAGTTTGGAAAGAGCCGCCTCATGGACCGGCTCCTCTTGCAGGTACATTTAGCGGCAAAAAAGAAGTAACTGATTTCTTTATGAAAATGAATGAAGCTTTAGAAATTCTCAGTTTTGAATCCAGGAAAATTATTGCACATGAAAATCTTGTAATAGCAATATGTTATTATCAGGCAAGATCCAAAACTACGGGTAAGCAGTGGGAAACCGATTTTGTGGAAGTGTGGAAGTTAGAAAACAATAAAGTCGTTGAATTCCAGATATTTAAAGATTCTGCCGCAGAGCTTCTGGCATTTCAGCCAGAAATAATTGATAAAGTTATATAGAGTGCAACAGAATGATCAACAAGAAAAAAAAGGAGTTCGTTATGTCATCAGGAGAAACAAATGATGAATTTCGGTTTTGATTTTTATTGAATGACCATAATTATAATTTACAAAAGGAGTCTATATGAAAAGCTTATTCATTCTTTTCAACTTAACCTTATTGTTTATCCTTAATGGGTGTACTCAAATAAAAGAAGCGGACATTGAAGCTGAAAAATCAAAAGTGAAAGAAGTTGTTGACCAGTTTGAGCAAGTTTGGGAACAGGAAGACATGGAGTTGTTCTCGATAATTATTGCTCATGATCCCGGCTCGGTCTTCTACGGAACGGATGCCGCAGAACATTTCGTGGGATGGGACGTATTAAAAAAAGCAGCAGAGACAATGTTCCCGGCACTCGAAAACATTAAAATCACCGTCAGAGACCAGGTCATCAAGGTTCATTCTTCCGGTAATGTAGCATGGTTTTCACAGATATGGGATTGGGATCTAATAGCTGAAGGGCAGCCTGTTAGCGTACCGGACTGCAGGTTTACCGGAGTTTTGGAGAAACGAAATAACAACTGGGTGTTTGTGCAATTTCACAATTCTGTTCCTGTATCTGGACAAGCAGCCCAATATTAACAATTAATATCAATCACTTAATCAAAGGAGTAAAAAATGTTAAAACGATTCTTGTTCCGCAGTCTTCTGGTAGTACTTTTTGTAGGTACAAACTTTAGCCAGGAAAAAACCCTTTATGAGCGACTTGGCGGCGTAAAGCCAATTTCATTAGTTGTTAACGATTTTATTGATCGCCTTGTTGCCAACGACGTTCTGAATGCAAATCCGATGATAAAAGCAGGGCGCAATCATTCACCAGATGCCTATCTTAAATTCCAGGTAACAAATCTTGTTTGCCAGGTAACCGGTGGACCTTGCGTTTACACAGGATTAGGAATGAAAGAATCTCACCAGCACCTTAATATTACGGAAAATGAGTGGCAGGTGATGCGGGACGAGTTCAAAAAATCCCTTGATAAATTCGGAGTTCCTGATAAAGAACAGAAAGAACTTTTTGATATTGTTGAAAGCACAAAAAAGGATATTGTAGAAATGAAATAACAACTCGCATTATTGCAAGCAAGTTCAGCATGACAAGTGCGTAAAGTAAATAACTAATTAACAAATAATAAATAAAAAATTATTCGGAGGTATAACATGTCGGTTCAGGAAAACTTAAAAATAGCAAAAGCATTTTACGATGAATTTAACAACCGTAATTTTGCTAATGTTCAAAAATTGGTAGATGATAATGCAGAACTCAAGCTAATTCCTTTCAATGCAAAATTCACCGGCAAGGAAGGTTATTTGCAGCTTTCTCAGGGCTGGGCTAATGCTTTCCCTGATGGACGTTGCCATGTTACTAATATTGCAGCAAGTGAAGATGGGGCTGTTGCTGAGTTCGCAGGTCGTGGTACACAAACGGGAACCTTCATGTCCCCTGGAGGAGATATAATGCCTACAGGGAAAAGAGTTGATGTTCCTTTCTGTGATGTATTCAAAATTAAAAATGGAAAAATCGTTTCTTATAATTCTTATTTTGATTCTGCTACTTTTATGAAGCAGCTTGGATTAATTCCGGAAAAAGTTTAAAATAAAACTTAATTAAATTCTTTCCGCCTGTATCCGGCGGAATATATTTGTAGAGCAACGGTAATCCACTTATGCAAAAATCACTTTTTAAAGAGGTATTAATGTTTGCAGTAAACCATCTCCTTTTTTCAAAGCCTGTCGATGAATTTCGCCTGGTTGTTGAACAAGAAGGGTTACCTTTGCTCTCAGGTTATCAAGGCTTCAGGGATTTTTATTTCGCTACACTGATTTGATATAATTAAACTTTTAATTTAAGTTTATTAAAAGTAATTAATAACTCCCCTATTTTCTTCTAAATTTGGGTGGGGAAAAAGGATAAATATGAATATTGGGACTATCCATATAACACTCTTAACTGTCGTGAGCGATATGCATGATAAAACTTTAACTATATTCTCCAACGATAATCGTTCAGTCAGTATATAGTGCAATGTGCCAGAGGCATAAGAAATATCTTAAAAGTTGTGGGTTAAAATTATGAAACCGTCAGAAAAGAGTATTAAAAAAAATGATGATATTCTTGAAAATTTTAACATTAAACAAATTGAGATAAATCGTAAAGAAGCAGCAGACGTCAAAAGCTGTTTTACTACTCAAGCTCATCAGACTTTAATAGCATCTGCCGCAATTTTAGGTATAGGCGTTAATTTAATGCAAAGTCTTTCTTCAAATTACTATTTTTTAGCATTAGCGGCTTTTTTAACAATAGTACTATGTCAAACAACAATTCACGTTGGTTGCCATAAATACAATACTGCTAATCGTACAACAGCATTTCAAATTCATTTAGCACGTGTGATTGATTATGATGAGAATAACAAAAATGGAGAAAAACTTGCCTTAGAATTACGAAGAATTGATTGGGAAGAGGCAATGTTCGCCTGGAGGATAGTTCAACCAGTTATATTTGAATACTTTTATAAAAAAAATATTTTCGGCTTTTGTTTTAAACGCTTTAAGCTGCCAAAGTGGATAATTTCCAATAAATACAAAATGTTCGTTGATAATATTAAAAAATATCCATGGTACGACAGTAGAGAATTATTAAAAGAACATAATTTGAGTAAATACAAAGAGAATAAAGGAAATCCTGATATTTGTAATCAGAATAAATCTGTCATAGCTAATTTTTATCCCGGTACCTATCTTAGAAGAATGTTGATGCAATTATATATTGTTACATTAATCGGTCTAATATTGTTTTTATACTCATCAAAAAAAATCTTACCTACCAATTTTAGTGGCTCTATCAATGAGCTATACATATTGTCAATAACATTTATTGTTGTAGTTTTCTCTATTTGTAGCAGTTTAAATAGTTGGTGGCGATGCAGGATATTAGAATCAGGTCTTTTATCAATTCAAACAAGTGCATTTGTTTGGAGAGTAGTATGTATATCTCACCTTACAGCAAAATTAAATGCTATTATTGCTAATAGAAAGGCGAATTCAAACAATCAAATTTATAATGGTTATACTGTTCAATTGGCAAAAATTGCATCTAGCGGTCTTTTTAATGAATTACATAAGATTCATAGGTGGCTCAATAAAAAGGAAAAGTATATCTTAAAAAATTTAAACAATAAACAATAAAAAGTTTATAAACACATAACAAATGATAAATCTAGATTTGATAAATTGGAGAATACTTGAGGCCTATGAGTAAAAAGTCCTACGACAAGTTGCGATTTTAGATAACTTTCCATCTGGAATCGGGTATCCATCATCTAATTTCACACTGCCCCTTGCCATTTCACATTTTACATTTTCCATCTTTTACTTTAAGTTTACTTCAATATTAAAACAACTCCCCAGTTTTCTTTATTTGGGTTGGGGAAAAGGATAAAATGAAAGTCGGGACCCTTCATATAGCAATCAAACAATTTTGTATTATACTTAATAGTTATCCACTAAATTTATGTATTTAAATTAATTTGTTTTTAGGAGGATTGATATGAAAAAAAGCATAGTTATTGAAAAAGCTTTCAAATATACACCTGGAACTATTGGAGATGATATTCCGAACGTATACATATATGATGAGGTCCAAGGATATTGGATTAATTCTAAAAGTAAAACTCCAATGATGTTTGATAACAATGGACCTCGTCCTCAAACAAAAAAACAAGATGTCGAAACGGGAGAAGATCAAAAAGGTGAATAAAGTAGATATTTTAATAATCTCCAATCAATATGATTATACAACAGACTATGTCTGTATTGAGCTAAGCAGGAGAAATACTAACTATCTTAGATTAAATCGTGATAGTTTCACAAACTATCAAATTAAATTTAATGTGAATCTAGGTGAGCTCTATATAACTTGTAGTGGTAATAATTATCTAATCGATGATAGCTTAAAATCGGTCTATTATAGAGCTCCAACACATTTTCGCGAAACATTTATCAAGAAACATACTAGTGAGCAACAGTTGTATAATTCGCAATGGATGTCTTTTGTTAGAAATCTCACTTTTTTTGAATCAGCCAAATGGATGAATAATCCACTAAATACCTTCAAAGCAGAGAATAAATTATTACAATTAAAATATGCGAGCTCACTTGGCTTTCAAATACCTGAAACAATAGTTGCTAATGATATAAGTAATTTAGATTTAAAGCCTGGTTCCCAACTTGCTGTTAAAGCATTGGATACAGCTTTATTTACTATTGGTCAAAAAGAGGCTTTTTTTTATACAAATATTGTTGAATCGGATGAGATTATAAAATATAATGCGAAGTCTATACCTCTTGTTTACCAAAATAATTTACATCCAAAGATTGATTATCGGGTAACTGTCGCAGGGGAGGACATCTATTGTGCAAAAATATTGAATAAAGGTAACGGTATTATCGGAGATTGGAGAAAACAAAAATATAAGTTAGACTTTATTGACTGCAATTTGCCTTTAGATGTAAAAACTAAATGTTTTGATTTAACCTCAAAGTTCAAATTACATTTTGGTGGGATCGATCTTATTGAATCAAAAGATGGATTTTATTTTATTGAAATTAACCCAACAGGAGAATGGGCTTGGCTCGTTGATGCTGCAGATCATAAAGTTTATAAAAGTATTGCAGGATTTTTGATATGAAAGACTTTCTAAGGAGATTAAGAAATATCTTTCTACCAATTTTAATTTTTTATTCCGCCAATAAAAAAATTTATGATCGGATCAAAAAAATAGACAAGGGAGAATATGCTAATAATTTGAAATATATCTTAGATTATAAACAATATTCCTATGAAGAAATTCAACCTTTTTATAAAAAGTCAATTGAAATAAAAAAAACACTTGAAGATAAAGCCAAAATTTCAGCGGTGGGTATAACAATATCAACCTCAATAATTGTTGGTCTTACAGGTTTATTGCTGAATCTAAATTTAAACTTCTTTGATTTCTCCTTAGCAAATATAACACTCCTCATTTTGTGTATCTTAGTTATTTTACACATAAATATTTCTGGAATTTTAGCCCTTTTGGTTATTGGCAACAAAAATAAAGTTTATCAATTATTTCCAGAAAATTCTAAGTTAGATCAAAAAACTAAGTCTGAATATTTGGCAATTTACACAGAACAAAATACAAATATGAATATAGTCAGACAAAATTATGTTTACAGTAGTTTTATTCATTTAATATATTCTGTCGTACTTATGAGCTTAATATTTATTTTTGTTACATTTAATTTTAATAACGATAATAAGAACAAGATGAATTTGGATACACTAATGAAGAAATATGCACCGATGATTGATAATTATATTAGTGAGCATCATAGTATGAACCAAGAAATAAATTCTTTAAAAGATTCGCTAGAATTTTATAAATCTTTGCTAAATCAATTTGAGCAATCTTCAAAACAAAATAATACTAATGACACTAGTAATGCTAAAAATTAGTTCCTAACAGCCTAACATCTTTAATATGACAAAGACACACAAGTAAGTAAAAAATCAATCAGAGCCCTTCCTTCCTAATTAAAAAAACAAACGGTATTTTTAATACAGTACTTTTTCAATTTACAGAAATACCGGAGTTATCTTGAAAATACAGTTTTACGGAGCCGCACAGGAAGTTACAGGATCTCAGCATTTATTATCAATAAACGGGAAAAAGATTCTTCTTGACTGCGGACTTTACCAGGGAAAAAGAAAAGAAGCATTCGAAATAAATAAAAACCTGCCTTTTAATCCTGCGGAGATAGACATTATGCTTTTATCTCACGCACATATAGATCATTCCGGTAACATTCCGAACCTTGTGAAAAGCGGGTTCAGGGGAAAAATCTATGCAACTTCTGCAACCGTCGATCTCTGCCAGATTATGCTGCGCGATTCAGCTTACCTGCAGGAAAGAGATGTTAAATTCGTAAATAAAAAAAGATTAAAACAAAATAAGAATCTTTTTGAACCGCTTTATTCTAGTGAGGACGTTGAGGAAGCGATGAGTAATTTTATTGGAGTTCAATATGATAAAGCTGTTGAAATAGCTCCCAATATAATCGCAACTTTCAGAGATGCGGGACATATACTCGGTTCTGCCGGAATCTCTATCGAATTAAAAGAAAATGGAAAACTTACAAGGCTGGGATTCACTGGTGACATCGGAAGAACCGAAATGCCAGTACTAAGAGATCCTAATATTCTTACCGATCTCGATATACTGATTATGGAAAGTACTTACGGGAACAAGCTTCACCCGGTTATTCCCGAAGTGGAAGAAGAAGTTGCATTGACAATAAATGAAATGGTTGAAAGTGGCGGAAAAATTATTGTCCCGGCTTTTGCTGTCGGAAGGACGCAAATGCTGGTTTATGTTTTACACAAGCTCTTTAACGAGAACCGTATCCCGCTATTCCCAATTTATGTCGATTCCCCACTTGCCGTAAATGCAACCGAAGTTCACAGGCTTCACCCCGAATGTTTTGACAGGGAAACATACAGAGTTTTCATAGATAATCACGAAGATCCTTTCGGATTTAACAGGCTTACTTATATCAGGAATGCAGAAGAATCAAAAGCATTAAACGATAAGAAAGGACCCTGTATGATAATTTCCGCTTCAGGTATGGCAGAAGGTGGAAGAGTTCTCCATCACCTGAAGAATAATATTGAAAACAAAAATAATCTTATACTTTTTGTCGGCTATGCGGCAAAAGAAACTCTTGCAAGAAAAATTAAAGACGGTGCTGCAGAAGTAAATATTTTGGGAGATTCACACAAGATTAACGCAAAAATAAAAACTATGGATTATTTCAGTGCCCATGCCGATCAGAAGGGACTGCTGGATTACCTGAAATTTTCTTTACCACAAAAGCTGAAAAATATTTTTCTCGTACACGGTGAAGAAGAACAGTCTTTACCATTAAGAGAAAAAATATTAAGTAAAGGTTATCAAAACGTTCATTATCCTGAAAAAGGTGACAGCTTCGAAATACCTTAGGAATTTTTGAAAGCGATATGAAAATATTTATCTCCAACCTCCCTGCTTCCTTTTAAAGAACATTTAATTTATGTTTATAGTGTATAATTAATAACTCCCCGTTTCTTCTGAATTTGGGTGGGGAAAGGGATAAAATGAATAATGGGACTTTCCATAAAACTCTTCCTGATACCCGGAATGATAAAGGGAAGGATGTTTTACAAATCATCGATTACAAAAGTTTAATTGAAAAAATAATGTTCTTTTCTACCGGAGTGATATACAGAATTTATTTCCGTATAACACTTGAAGTTCTAAATATTATAAAATGAGTTTGTTTTTGTTCCGCAAAAGCGGAATCCCGCCTGTCTGCCGACAAGGCAAGCTAAGCGGTGATGGTTTTTAATAAAAATAATCACAGAGCAAGCTGAGTAATATCACGAAAGTATTTCCGCATAACAAACGGGGGTACTGTGAGTGATATGACGAAGTCATGAGTAAGTGGAGTATGAAAAATGGAATAAAGGAGAGAGGATGCCTCAAGAATCAGCTTTAAAAGTTAAACATAGAGAAATGTATATTTATAAGGATATTAATTTTATAGTAAATATGTCTACATTTAGACATTTAGATATGTCTATTAGTAGACATAAAAACAAAAAATGTACAGATGTAGACATTTTATGTCTATATTTAGACATAAAGGATTGGGAAAACAAAACACTTAATAATAAGTTAGAACGCACAAATAGGAGAAAATATGAACGGGTTATATATTTTATTTTTCTTCTGTCTTACATTACTACTAAATGGATGTAAAGATAATCCAACTGGGATTTCAACTACTAATCCTAACAGTATCAAAAAAGTATTTAGCTCTAATGAAGATTTTAGTGAGTATTTTTACAATGGAAATTTATTAATAAAAAAAGAAACCACAGCAAGAGGAGAAGTGGTAACTTCAATTACCTTTAGCTATGATAACAATGGGAAATTAATAAAGAAGGATGAATTCTCAACGGCAGCTGGAATTCCATTATCTTACTATTTAATATACGAATACTCATCAAATAATCTTCTTTTAAAAACCAATGCCTTTCCCAAAATAGGTGAGAATTATGAGTTTAGAGGATATACTCAATATGAATATGAGTCTAATAAGTTAGTAAAATATAGCTTCTACAATCAGAATGATGAATTAAGAAATTATCATATTCTTAAATATGATGGAGACAATATAATAGAGGATGCTCAATATGATGAGAGCAATAATCTTAAATATTTAGAAACATTTGAATATGATAATAAACTAAATCCTTTAATTAAAGATTTATCATTCATTTCAGCCTTTACACAGAGTAAAAATAATATTATCAAATGGACAAATACTTATTATACAGTTAGTCCGCCTAATGTTTATGTTTCAACTTGCAACTATACTTATAATAATTTTGATTATCCAGTTGAATGTATTACAGTTTATAATAGGAATGAATTCGGATCAATAAGTCAAGATACTTCCATTAGTTATTTTGAGTATTATTAATAAAAAAGTGGTATAACCAGCGGTTCAAGCTGACTGCTTCTTTCGCATTCGGCTTTTTAAAAGTTTTAGTGTTGGTCGTTCCGTTTCGGCAGTCTTGTTCAAAGTTGTTCTGATAAAAAATATTTTAATAATTATCGGCTTGAGTTTTTCAGTGCTAGATCGGA
>Ga0209323_10001450_pt1 | contig 15673 bp, 17 predicted proteins | sample Rifsed19ft2_FD_184014 | JGI IMG/M metagenome (GOLD analysis project Ga0209323, IMG submission 184014) | Soil microbial communities from Rifle, Colorado, USA - sediment 19ft 2 (version 2) | ecosystem: Environmental > Terrestrial > Deep subsurface > Rock core/Sediment | place: Rifle, Colorado...
TTGGCTTCTCTCCTCGCCTTGTCTCCCTGCATTTGGGACAGGCCCACATGTCATGCGTTTCCTTGCATGGTGTGTCAATGTGGTCTGCATCAACATCGAAGACGACATCTGACCCAAGCCAGCCCTTCTGGTCCATGTCCAGATCGGGCTGCCTGTAATATGCAGTTGAGTAGTAGACATCTGACGGAACAAGAGAAAGGAGAGAATCCGTGAAGACCTTGAAGTCTCGAAAGGCTTTGTGACGCACCATAATTCTCTCTCGAAAGAGCAGAAATCCGAACTCCCGTTCCGTCATGGCGGATGGGGGTCTGAGCGAAGCGAGTTTTCTCCTGTAGTACTCTCGAAATTTGCCTTTCAAGGAAATTTGCCTTTCAAGAAATCGAAGCGTTTGCTTGTCTCAACTTGTAGTGACAGTTTCGTTTCCCTATTCCTGGTCAGGGATCATTTATTCTGAGCTTGGGTGGTCGAATGGTATCTCGCAAATATAGGTTTGAGCAGACCGAATGAATTCATAAATGCTGCGTCTGCCATTACAAGTATTGCTGAGGACTGGGAGATGAGCGAGGTTTTCGTCAAAGTCGGTAAGCTGAGCGATTTTTCCGAGGGAAAGCTCAAGAAGGTTCAGGTGGCCGGTGAAGACGCTGTGGTTGCAAATATCTCTGGTAAGATTTACGCTATGACTGCCACTTGTACGCACAGAGGTGGTCCACTCGATGAAGGTGAACTCGACGGAACTACTGTTATCTGTCCTTGGCATGGCGGTCAGTTTGACGTGACAACGGGAAAAGTCGTGAGCCCTCCTCCAATGAAAGACGAAGTTGCATTCGATGTGCAGATCGAAGGTTCGGACGTGCTACTCAAGAAGAGATAGGTTGCAACCTGGGTAAATCATTCTCGCCAGGCTCCTTACGCTTCCGCTTATTGACGGCATAGAGCTCGAAGCCAAGTGCGATGGCCACCATGCCTAGGACCAATAATACTATGGAAGGCAGGATCAAGACAATTGGGTTGGGAGCAAGGACAACTTCGTAATCTGGGATGAGATATCCTGTGTAATCGAAGGTCAAGGGTCGCATGAGTTCTCCTGCCGTATAGTTCACTGCCTGATCCGTGGCTGAGGTTGCGATGAAATTCACGTTTGCCAATCTGTATGATGCTTCGTTATCTCCTTTGACTAACGTCTCAAACGCAATAGTGTGAGTCGTTCCTTTCGCAAAATAGATGTCAAGCCAAGAGTCACTTGTAGCATTCAGCTCGTTAGTGTTATCAATTTGAACTTGTACTTTGATTCCGTCCGGAATCCCATTCGGCACAAGCGTTAACCGGAACAGACCAGTCGCAGTTCTTGCATCGATCTTTCCAAACCCCCAAACCGGCGAACCAGTTGCCATCAGACCAGTGTTTAGATCCAAGCGAGCCGTCTGCCTGAAGATAGTGGGCAAAGCTGTCGCCTGAAGGTTCGGGGCGTATTGGAACATCAGTGCGACTACGCCTGCTACGTGAGGTGCTGCCATGCTCGTTCCGGCTAGGATTCTGTGGAATGGATCTGGGTCGGAGGTCCTCTCCGCCGTCCCATTCGATCTAGCGGAGGCTATCAGCATTCCAGGCGCCACAACGTCTGGTTTTATTCTTCCGTCTCTAGTCGGTCCTAAGGAGCTGAACGGCGCAATTCCGCCTGGCCTCAGATCACTCGATCCGAAGCTCTGGCCATTTATCCCGCTCCATGACGTTTTCGTTATGTAGGCGCCGACCGTCACGACGTAGTGAGCAGTGCCGGGTATCCCGATAGTGATGCTTTGGTCAATCTGGTATCCATTCCCCGGTAGGAAGACAGCTCCTGGGAAGATACATGAAGCTGTATCGACCCAAGCATCCCAAACTCCGTTTGAACTGATTTGACGTGCACTCAGTGTTACGCTCCAGCCCTGTGTAGGTAGCGGGGCCGCCGAATTGGCTTCGAAATACAACTCGTTTCCAAGTTCACCTGTACGTGCGAAGGATACGACGTTTCCATAATTGGCCGATTTGTCACCGGCCAGTGTTGGGATAGTGTACGTTCTTCCGCTCGGTGTTGTGAGTGTTGCAACTATCTCGTCTTGCGACGAGTACCACATGTCGATGGCTAGATCCGTTGTGCTCTCCCTCACGGAAACATCGAAAGTAACATTCGCACCTTTAACTAACTGGCCGCGAATATGCGAATTGTCTTGAGCTTGATTGCCCGCGGCAACAACAATTGCGGTGCCCGCCTTCACAAATTCGTCAAGACCTACTTCCCAGGGATCAGACCCATCATGTCCACCAATATTTCCACCCAGACTCAGATTGATCACTGCTCGTCTTCCGAGTTGAGTCGCCTTCTTGATGATGTAGCTGATGCCATCTAGAATTTGTGAGGAATCGAAGGTCCAGCTGCCCCCGTCGCAGATTTCGTGACCGCTTTTGACGAATATTATGCTGGCATCTGGAGCAACCCCGGTGTAGTTTCCAGTCGCTCGACCTGAGCTGGCAGCGATTCCAGCGACATGGGTTCCATGGCCAAAAGTGTCCGTTTCTGGGCAACTTCCGGCTTGAATGTCCTCCGAGGTGCACTCGTATCCGTAACCGTAGTTAGCAGGGGGGCGTCCTCCGATGGTCTGGTCCCAGACGTAGAGGATCTTTGTGCTTCCGTTGGGAAATGTGAAGTCGGGGTGGGACACATCGATTCCTGTGTCAACGAAACCAACAATGACACCCTTACCTGTGACATTTCGGCCGTAGGAGTCACGTACTTGATCCCAGACAATGTTTGCGCCAACGTCTGGTACGCTCTGGTCTAAATAGATGGTGAGCGGCCAAGAGCGTTCAATTCTAGAAACGAAAGGAAGTTGCGCTACGCTTGGCAAATTGGCACTCTGCGTGTGCAGAACGGCCACTCGCCCTGCCACCGTCGTGACAGTCCCGAAACCACTGAGAAATCCCACTTCCGTAGGTTCAAAGTCATCAACTCCCTCTACAAGTAGTGATACTGCGCCTCGTTCAGGGGTTTGATAGAAGACTGCTTCCGCCGGGACATCACTCAAAGCAGTTGCCACGGGATTGGCTACGGAAGCCATAAGCAAGGCTAGAATTACTGCGCTCAGAACTTGCTTTTTCATTGGTTATTCCCGTCTTCTACTTGAGAAGTTTCTCTGTCTTCGCCCACGGAATAGCGTGCGGGCTTTTCGTCGATAGTATGTGAGCGGGTGGGTGATTGTAGCACAGAGTTCGTCAGGATTGACGCAAAGCCCGTGGGTTCTCATCGTGTTGCAGTTCGGTGCAGTGTATTTCCTTCTTGATCCACGTTTACCTGCTATATGTTCCACCTGATACCGCGCAATCCTCTCCTCGAAGTCGGTGAATGATTTGAACATCTTGAGCAGTTCCTCTTCACTCGTCCCTATGTTCAGCAAGAATGCAGCCATAGCGAAGCGACCCATGTGGGAAATGTGCTTGCTCGTTTGAAGAAGGCTCAGCAAGTTCCTCATGCAGGGCGGCATCGCCGCTGCCATCACTGCCCGAGGCATTTCATCGGCCGCAAGATACTGAGAGCGTGCTCTTATGATGGAGCGAAGTGGGTCCACATATTTTTCAAGTTCTGGCGGCACCGCAAGTCCTGTGATAGAGGTTCTGTCAAGTACTCGAGCTTGAACTTCCTCCTCCAACAACCTGGCGAAGTCTTCGCGTGGAAGTAAAGCGTAACCTTCAGACAGCACTCTATTAACTAATTTCCATCGTAAATCGCGTATTCTAGCCGAGTTGCGAACGTAATCCTCGAAGTGAAGGGCAAATTCGAAGTGGCTATCGCCTACATCTCTGTCATCGATCCTGGCATCCCATCCGAATGACCCTCTGGAGACCTGAAGGAGCTTCTCAGGAAGTTCATCCCTCAGAAGTTGGTAGGCTCTCTTCGCCTCCGCAAGAGCAAACCTCCTGCGCGCTCTGTCGTCACCGATAACACTGATTAGCATGAGCGCGGTCGGATACGCTAAGATATCTACGTCTTCCTGCGTTAGTTCGGCGGAGATCTTGCCGGAAAATACTCCTTGCTTGATGCGGTCAATTGCACGTTCAAGGATCGGGAGCAATTCCGGTCTTGCTAGTTCGACCGGCTCAATATTGAAGGATTTGATGTACTCTGAGGCTTCAGTCGTAAAGGGGAATTTTGCGAGGTCAAGTTTGGTGAGAAGTGCTTGCATATTCGTTGGTCTCTAGGGCGAGAGGCTTTTCATAATGTCACGATGCTATTGCTTCTACTCCGCTTCAATTCTTGGTGCCAGATAGTAGAGCAGTTTGCCTTGCTGTGGCATTTCATACTCAAGCTTCACCGGCATATTGGATGAGAACTCAATCGTCACAAGCTCGGCAGCGGTGGAGCCGGCCTTGGATATTTCTGATAGATAATTGAGGTTGAAGGTTGCCTTGCAAGGTTCCTTCACTTCCAACTCAAGCAGTACGTCACTTCCCTTTTCCAGTTCTATCTTCGCGCCGCTCAGCTCCGTGACAGCCTCGGCGGTAAACTTCTCTTGGGTTGTTTCGAACCGGACATTGTCGCTAACGGTCTGGATCTGATCAATGATGTCCTTGAAGCTTGAACTTATCATCTTGATTTTCGTGTTGAACGCAATTTTTGGGGTCGGCACCTCTTCGTCGCCAGGGTCAAGCGTGGGCAGCGTGAAGGTGGTCTTCCATTTGCCCTTGATTACCATGCTCAATTTACGAGTGTTCTCATCATAGGCCATTTCGAGGGGGTCCTGGCCAGCGCCACGCAACTTCTTGACTATGTCAGACACATTCAAACGGATCTTGGTTGGTTGAAGGCAAGTGTATTCCTCGAAAGCAGATTTGTTCCATTCAAAATCCACCATCGCTACATGCGACGGGTCCATGGATCTGAGTTTGATCCCTTCGGGAGCAGCGTTGAGGTCAGCTTCTTCAATCAACGTGGAGATTGCGGCGAGAATGTTTTTCCACTGTCTTGCGTCGCTGATCTTTGCTGTGAACAATATCTGACCACCAAACGTTAGAGGATGTCTAGAGAAAGGTCTATTGATACTTTAATTGAACGGTGTGGATTGGGGAGCGCAGTATTCTAAGATTGTTCACGCCATGTCGTACCGCAGCTCACGCCATGTCGTACCGCAGCTCGCGCAGCGGAAAAACTGCGTAGACGATTCGTCGGCTCCGCGAGTTTGAACAAGCCAATAAAACGCCTCCTTATGGCCGCACTTGGGGCAATCCACTTTGGTTTTCGGTAGCGTCCGTATCTTCTGCTCTTCCCTTCCGATAACAACAACGTTCTCTTTTTGCTGTTCAAGGATCTGAACAGTTCGGTCTGAACGCTTAGTCTCGTATCCACATTTCGGGCAGCTTAAGACTACGGATTTTTGCTTCTTAGTCGGGAGAAGCGCTAAGCCACACTTTGGGCAGAACTGCACTTTTGATAACGACCGGCTAGGCCAATCCCAGAGAGTTCCATTTAAGCGTTAGGGAAAACTATTCAGAAATTTCTGATAGCTCGAAACTGTGACCACGGAAATATTCATCTACGGGTGTGCGCTGGTCAAGGCGTGTTCGGTCGGGGCTTCGAGTCGCGCTGGTGTTTCTGAGTGTTTTCGTTAGGAATTGGGATTTAGGCTAGACGGCTCGCGACCAGATCAGCGACCCTAACGGCTTCTGGAATTCTGTGGTTACCTGCACAACCAAACAACCAATCGAAAAAACTTCGGCCGCTCTTTCGTAACTCATCCCCTGCACCCTAACGTAGACCGGTCTGCCTCTTACGCTGATTGGACAGCGCCCCCTTGGCTCGCGTGGGTCATCCTTTCTCATTACCAATATGACTGGGAGACGGATTTTGCGGAAGAGCACTGAAATGTTGATGTGATGGCCCGGTAGCAGTTCTTTCTTTGCGATAATTACAGCGTGAACTTGCGAGTATTGTTTTGATTTCCTTATTGACCGCGCAAGGTCTGACAGGTAGTCTCGGCGTCCCGGTTCGAGAAGGCAGCTAAACACGCCGTCCAGCCACAGGCTACCTCTGAATACAACTCCCACAACAGGCACTTTCTTAGTTCTTTCTGAGGATGAGCTTAAGCCAAGAATCCTGATCTCTTTCTTTAGCAACTACAGCCCGGCTTGGTCATTGGCTGACCCGTTCAGCTGCCAATTTGAGGAGTTCGGCAAGACCTGCATCAGGGCCGTCTGGGTTTTGGCTGAGTACTTTAACGCTCTCTTCTATCGTAATGAGCCCCCTACGGTATGCCTCGACAAGCAGCGATTCGGAAGCGTTTGCTAGGTTTTTTCTCGCGACTCTCGTTCCCAAATACTCTCGCAATCCGGAGAGTCTGAAGGCCTCCGCAAGAATCCTATCACTCACCTTAACCGCCCGAGGCTCTCCGCTCATCTGCGTCAGAGCCAGAGAATAGACGAAATTCACATACGCGTCCCCCAGACTTGCGAGCTGTCTATTTCGCAGGATCTGGCGGATTACATCTGGGTTGCGCATCAGGATGGTCCGGCGGCCTTACCGAATTTCTCGTTGAACTCCTTGTTGAGTTCCTGAATGCTCGCCAAGGCGTTCAATAGCACTTTCTCGGGTGAAGTTTCACGTTTGGTTTTCAGATAGACGATGCTTGACCTTATCAGCGGGTGGGGTTGGTCGTAGCCTGCGATCTCAACATTCTTGTCTTCGAGGATAATGTTCTGCAGGAGGTTACAGAAAGTGTGGTCCTCTCCAACAATCTCAATTTTCAACTCGTTCTTCGTCTTTGATAGGACTTTAACTTCCATTGTTCAGCCCCTCACTCTGTCTTGCCGTAGTCCTCCGCGAGCCTTCTCCTCTCAACGTTCCCGCAGGATGGACATTGAAGTCTTCTGGTCGTGAAATCGAGAATGCCTCCGCAACTAGAACAAAAGGCTTTCACAACTCCCAGACCCCGTCCTGCCGTCGTCAATTGGGGGATTCGGTTCGTCATGTCGATAACCCTGGCACGGATAATGTCACCGGCTTTACAGACGTCGGCCATATTCCTTTCGTACCGCGGACTCGAAGAGGAGATGTGAAGAATTGCTGTAAATGGGTTCTGCAGAGATTTTCCATTGATCTTCCAGATACTCACGGTAGCCATTTTCTCCTGTGCGTGAGTTACAGAGGCTAGAACCGTTGTACCTTCCCTTGGAAGCTCTGGGATCCTCGTGTTCGGCACGACTGTTACTCGCTTGTTTCTAAGATCAATCTTCGCAGTTCCTGTGAAGTTTGAATAGATTGTACCTTCCTGTTCGTAAGTACCAGCGCCAGGCAGAAACTGTTCTACAACTCCCAATTTATCTCCCGGGAGTACTGGCTGAACCAATTCACGTGAATTCTTACTCAATCAACAGCACCGAAATCAACAACCACCTGCTCTCGATATTTGTCGAACACTCGACTCTGACTCTGTTCGGCTTTTTACTTGTGATTGCACTGATTCGCGAGCGTTAGATTGCGCCCCTGTATATAAGCACGGATATGAGAACGCACTAGCTGTGTACTATTCTGTAAACGTCAACATCTACGTACTGTCTCCTCTTTGTGTGAAAGGAGAATTGGTGCGGAATCTCCATCCTGCTTGAAATTATTATATCCGAATTCGAGTCATGTTGAGTCAGCCAACGACAAAGGTGGCTGCTTGTTGAGGACTTGTGGATGCTGTAGATTACGTTGGCTAATCTCAGCGCAACTTCAAGAAAATGTATGTCCGCGTGAGCTCGCTTGGTGCCAAAAGGGGGGTTCATCACAACTGTATCCACCGCTCCGCGGAGAGCTTCAATATTCCCCAAGACCAAGTCGATCTGCAATCCCAGTCGCCCACAGTTTTCTGCCGCTACTTCAAGGGCAGAATGGTCTAGGTCTACGCCGATCGCATATTCTGCTCCTAGGATCGAAGCTCCCAAAACAAGTCGTCCCGTCCCTGTGCCTAGATCGAGTACAGACTTGCCTTCGATATCGTCGTGCACATAACATGCACGAAACAGAATTTCCGCGGCTAGATCTGCGGGTACGGTATACTGTTCTAGAGCGACTTTGGGCCTCGGATGGGGCTGTATCGTCTGGAGTTTGATTACCAGATCTCGCTTGCGCACTGCGATTGCCTTGGAGGGCCCCTCGTCCATCTCCAAATGGAATCGCGAGGACAATATTGATCTGGCGCTCCTAGGGTGAGACTCCTAGTGCCATTCTTCCAAGGTCATACCCTTCGTGTAGTCTTCCCACCGTTTCTTTCCAAGGGCGATCATGACTTCTTCAGGGTTTAGGATCGGTTTCCGATATCTCTCTTGGTCGTCTGTACTGATGCGTGGACATGAGATCTCGACGAAAGCTTCCAAGTCTGTGAAAGACTCTATACTCTCTGGGATAACTTCATTGGCGCAAAGGAGAACCGCGAAATAACCGTTCTCCTCTAGGAGTTGCTTGATTCGACGCGCAAGCGAGACGTTCATCTGGCTGCTCTTTAGACCGACAATTATTCCAACTTTCTTGGCATCTTTGAACTTGGTAATGCTGATCCACCTTTTTCGCAAGAGCCGCTTGCAGACCTCGGTCATGTCTCTAGCAGTTCTCTGGAATGGGTCCACGACTATCGTTCGTTTTCCCGTCGCGAGAGGTATCCCGATTGCATGGAAATCTCCACCGCTCAAGACTACTATTGCGTCCACCTTTTCCGCAATCGCTCGTAAACTTCCGTAGTCGCATCCCAAGACTTGACCTGGATACTTCAGCCAACCTGATGGCCGACCTATCAGCACCGCTTTTCCGTGATCTTCGAGAATTTTCCTCGCATGATCGAGTTGAGAGATATGCTGAACGTTAGAGGCTAGTCCGATCACATGTTCCTTTTCCAACATTTCAACTGCCTTCAACATTGGTTCATCAATGGGAACGCCGGCTCGCGCTTCAACGTACAAGACTTCCTCATCAGGGAATTCACCAGGTATCTCTGCATGTCCCACATGCACGAGCAAGTCCGCCTCAATTGCCTTCTTGGGCATTAGCGCTAGATCACAGGCACCATAGCAAGGATCGCCTGAGATGAAAACTTCCGCACCAGTATCTTTCTCGAGAAGCTTTGCTAATCTGAATCCGATCGGTTTCAGTCCTTCAGGCATCTGTAGAAGGACGCGTTTGGAGCCTCGTTTCCTTATCTCCTCGATTACCCTGTTCTCTTCAAGCTGATACAAGGTTCAACAGTGGCCTAGCTGGCAAACCCCGCAACTTAACCGTTCTCCAATGCGAGAGGTTGGAGTCGAGGTGTGGAAAGACAAGCGCGCTCAAAATCATGATGTTGGAGAGAGTGTGGATTTTGCCGGACCGACGCCTATGAAGATGGAGGGGCGAAATGGTGGTTCTTTGTAGACGAAGAACTACATCTTTCCTTAGCCCACGAAAAGAACGGGTTTCTAAAAGAACGGGTTTCTCCTTATTATGTCGCTGTGGCCTGTGGAGGTTGCGCAATTAGGTGTTCTTGGTTGATGGTACAGGTGACTGGAAGTTTCGTTGAACCAACTCGTAGAGCCGCTTTCGCCGCTTCCAGCGCATTAGTGTTAACATAAATGTCCAAGATCGCTTGCCCCGTTTTGATCCTCGCAGCTCTGCCTGTAGGTTTGCCGAATGCTCTGCGCATTCCTTCCTGTAACCTGTCGGCTCCTGCTGTTGCGATCATGCGGTTTTCTCGCAAAATGACGTGGGGGTATACTCGGAGATGTATCTTGTAGCCCGTTTCTCCCAAGGCGTTAAATAGAACCTTGTTGGCAGCGACTCGAGCCGCGACTCGAGCGGCTTCAAGAGCGTTGTGCCTTATCTGAACTGGCCCCTGGGCAACCAACGAAAATCTGTACTCGAACTGGGCCTTTGTGTCTCCCATCATGAACTTGGATATCTTGGGAGGAGGGGTTCCGTGGATATACTTCATCCTAGTGTAAGGTTGTCCCTTGATTTGTCGATAGTTGCGACCCTTCATGTTTCATCCGCTCGAAGGTTCTAGCGTGAATGTGAAGTGAGCTACTTAAGTTTACCAAGTTTCGCGGAGGCTTTCCTGAAAATGCCGACCAATAATGATGCCTCACGACTAGAAATGAAAGACCGTGAGATCACGTTTCGGAAGGCACGCTGTGCCAATCTTCGCTTATGTGGTTGAAGGTCGCTTACCGCGGCCAGATGATCAAACTGCAGCAAGAGCCTTTTCTTCGCGGGTTGAGATGCACGCCCCGATTGGTTGGCGGCCTTACGGTGAAAGAGTTCATAGAACAAAATCGAGGCGGCTACTGCGATGTTGAGGACGTTGTATTCGCGGCTCGCGGGTATTGTGACCATGAAATCGCATGCCTCCACCTCTTGATTGTTTAACCCAGAACTCTCCCTCCCGAACACGATTCCCAGCGTCCCTTTAGATGTGGAGGTTCTCTCAGCCAGCTGCTTCGGCGTGATTGCTACTCGGGACAAGTTTGATGAGCTTCTTGCCGCAACAGAACTCGTTCCCGCTACCGCGTCGACATCCTTGATGGCTTCCGCGTCGACATCCTTGATGGCTTGGTCGAAAGAAGTAACGATTTTCGCTGATTCGAGAATCGGAAGACCTCGCATCGCGAATGCTCTAGCTTCACCGTTGATCCGGGTTTTCGGGTTTACGATCCAGAGATCGCCCAGATCGAAGTTCCTCATTGAACGGGCCACAGAGCCGATATTCCCTGACTTCTCAGGTTCGAGCAGAATTACTCTAATTAGCACTCGGATCGCCCTCTGTGCTCGACTCCATCAGAAATCCTGCAATCTCGTCTGAAAGGGTTACGAATTCTTGGAGTGTAGTTTCAAAAACTCGTTTTTCAGGAACTTGAGCTCGCTGGAGTATTCTTTCGGACTGATTGGGAAAGTGCGATTTCAGGTACCTGGTCAGAACCCCTTTCAATTTTCTGCGACGCTGTGTAAACAGCATTCGGACCATATCTTCGAATAACGCTCTATCTGCGAAAGTAGGCTCTTGGGCAGGCGTGATCGTCACCAAGGCCGAATCTACCCTGGGTTTTGGATAGAAGGCTGAGCGCGGGATTTTCTCAACGAATTTGGCCTCCCCCTTACTTTGAAGCATAACAGTCAGCCTTCCATAGTCACGCGACCCGCTTGGCGCCGTTAACCTGTCGACGAATTCCTTCTGTAACAAGAGTGCTGCGAGCGCGAATCTACTGTCCAATATGAGCAGTACCAGTTTCGATGAGATGTTGTATGGTGGACTGGAGACTATCTTAGCGTTATCGGGAATTCTTGTCTTGAGCGCATCTGCTTCCATCACGGTCAAGTTCTTGTAGTTTGAAAATTTCCTCCTTAGGTAGGTTGCTAACGTTCGATCTTTTTCGATCGCAATCACATGCCCTGCTTTCGCTGCTATGATCGGTGTAAGAAAGCCTAGTCCAGGCCCTACCTCAAGTACAGTATCGTCGCGAGTCAGTTCAGCTAGTTGAATTAGTTGATCTCGAACTCTCGTGTCGATGAGGAAATGCTGGCCGAATCGCTTGAGCGGAGGTATGCCTAGCGTTTCGAGTTCGCGGCGCGCCCAAGCCAAATCAGACACCAGATTGCTCTTCGATTTGGATAAGACTGCTATCCATGCAGAAACTTGGAGATGTCGGTTTGTCCGCTTCTTCTTGACAATCCCGAAAGTCTAACGCCTATCCTTCGGGCGACGGCGTTAGGCATCGATTGCAGGAACTGCTCGATCAAGTCCTTGACGTTCTTGGTGATGGTCTTGACGTCTGCGGTGGGTGATTCGAGTGTTCTCGATTTGCTGTGTATGCTTAGGTCATGTAGGATGGCAATGATGCCCACCGACTTGCAGGTCATATCTGTCTCTGCCAATTTCTGCGCTACGGAGTTGGTGAGCTCTTCTAGTAATGGCATCATCTCAGACATGTCTCGAGTGTTCTTCTTCAATGTCGCAATTCGGCTGAACTGTGTCGGTTGCTCTCTTTCCCTTACTGGCTCATCATCTTCTCCCCGGGCAGCGTGATACAAGTAGGGTCCCAGGCTCTTTCCGAACGTTTCGATCAGATTTGTTGCGTCTAGGGCTCGAAGTTGACTAACCGTTTGAACTTTCAGATGATTGAGATTCTCTTCGACTTTCTTTCCCACCCCCGGAATCTTGTCTACTGGCAATCCTGCAATGAAGGCGGCGAGCTCTCCGGGGTTTACTATAGTGAGGCCGTTCGGTTTGTTGTGATCCGAGGCTATCTTAGCGAGAAGTTTGTTGGGTGCGATGCCGATTGAGCACGTGATGTGCTCCTGTTCTAGAATCTGCTGCTTCATCTCTGCTGCAATTTCAGCTGCTTTTTCGAAGCTTCCGCTCGTTCTGTTTGTGATTTCAAGATAGGCTTCGTCGATTCCAGCCTTTTCAAATGAATCGGCACAATTCCTTAGCATATCCATTATTCTATCAGACACTTCCTCGTATAGAGATCGGTTCATCGGCAGGAATACAGCTTCAGCTGTTTCGAGTAACTTCTTCGCGCGGGCGATAGGGATCCCAGCTTTGACACCGTATTTTCTAGCGAGATAATTGCTGGTGCTAACAACTCCGCTCTCCTCTGTGCGCCCGGAATAGACACAGACAATCACCGGTTTTTCGCGATTGCTGGGGTTCAGGTTCTCTTCGCACTGTGCATAGAAATAGTCCAGGTCAACATGTATGACTACTCTTTGAGTCAAACCGGCAGCTCTCTTTCCACCACGTCGATGTGGACAGTCTTACATTGCTCGTGAGAAGATGCGATATTTTTCTCCGCCGCTAAGTTCGTCAAGAATTCTCTTGGCGATAACCTTGACTGGGTCCCCTACGCTCGTGCGATCCTGAATGTCCTTGAAGCTTGTGAATTGCTTCTTCTCCCGGGCATTGATTATCTGCCACATCGATTTCTTTCCGATACCGGGTAACAATTCCAATGCATGCATCCGCGGTGTGATCGCTTGTGAGTTGTTGAAGAAGGTAACAAATCGTTGTTCGTGATTCGCGATGAGTTCTTCGAGCACTGAGAGCACCTCAGCTTTCGAGTTGGCCGTAAGATCAGTGTATCCGATCCTTCCGATGATCCGATTTATCTTTTCGCGGCGGTCTTTTCCTATGTAGACTCGCTCATGGAGGTTGACTTGAGCGCCTGGTCGTACCTCTGCTTCGAGCAGTGTGAAGTAGGTCTCGCCAATCACCTGGACCGTGGGCAGGGCCAGATGTCGTTGCTTGTCACTTACGGGTCTACCGTATTGAAGATAATCTAGCACGTATGCATATTCCTCGTAAAGGCGAGGGGGAACGCTACCCTCTGAAGTCGGCCTGGACGTCTGTAAAGGGGAAGAGGTGCTTCTTGCCTCCGCTGGACTTTCCCTATGTTCACTCATTGTCTTTGTCTCCAGAATTCGCTGCGCTGACCGGCATCTTAGGGCGTGCAGTTCTGCAGCCTGTGTGTTTCATCAATTGCTGTTTCTGCACGACTCAGCCTAGAATTTTGCAAAGTCCAGCGTGTCCGCTCAGTCACGTGGTTTTGCCGGGAAAAAAGCCTTCCTATATAGAGGTGGTCGGCTGAGTCAGAGATTCTAGCTATTCGCGGTAGTTATTGACAAGTTTCAGAATATCCTCAAGCTGCGTGGCTCCGATTATTCTTCCTTTGATGGTCAGGATCGTACGGAGCTCTTCTACGTAGCGTGGCATGGTGTTTACTATTTGGATCGCATCTTTCCTGTCTAGTTGGAATTTCTCGGATAGCTCTTTGACTAGCTTCTCCGCTTTCGCGGGAGGAATCTTCGAGAACTTTGAAGCATAATCCAAAGTCCGTCTCTGGAATTCTCCTAATTCCTCTTCTTTTGCTCGCTCCAAGATCCGCTTGGCTTCAGTCGTGGGACTGGGTCTTGAGTCTATGATCTTCCTGGGCAAAACGTTCAACTCAGTGTGCGGGCGTCAGATGTTCGGGACGTGCAATGATCTGCTTCGTCTGATTTCCCATCTCCACATGCACAACGTAGGATTTTCCGCGCTTGCTGTGGATTATTCCAACTCTTCCATGATAGCGCCTGTGAGGCATGCCTTTGTGGACGGATGGTTCAATCAGAATTGTGACCTTCTCTCCAGGTTGGTATACTCTCAGAATCCTGCTTAATCCGATCTTTCCGCGCTCACGGGGCTTCTTGCGAAGAAGAGCCCGTGTTCTAGAACGATAACCCTTTGACCGCCTCATTGAGCATGCCCTTGAATTTTGTCAGCACACTAACACGCGGGCTAATTAACCTTCTTGGCCGCGAGTGGTCTCGGTTTTCACTTAGTCCCAGGAAAATAGTTGGAATGCGAAATCGATGGCGCGCCCGAGATGAGGGCTCACTCTATGTTCTTCAATAGGATTCATGCTTTTCATCATTTTCTTCATCATGAAGTATTGATTGATCATTTCCTTGACCTCCTTGTCTGAGGTTCCAGAGCCTCTAGCGATCCTTCGAGCTCTCGATGAGTCAACGAGCTTTGGATCTTCAACCTCCTTCCTCGTCATCGACTGAATGATGACCTTCCATGAGTCTAGTTTCTTCTCAGCAGTCTCCATTGCATCATCAGGCAGGTTCACGCCGCCAGGTATCATCCCCATCAGCTTTTTCAGCGGGCCCATTTTCCGGACTGCGATCATCTGGTCATACATGTCCTTGAGTGTGAACTTGCCTTCGAGGAACGCTCTGGCTTTCTTCTCAGGAACAACGACTTCTGCTTCGCGAACTTTCTCGACTAGGGCTTTGATATCCCCCATTCCAAGTATGCGACCAACGAAACTGGAAGGAATGAACTGTTCGATGTCATCGATCTTCTCTCCGGTTCCTACAAATTTGATCTTGGCATGAGTCGCAGCTACTGCTGAGAGGGCGCCGCCTCCCTTTGCGGTTCCATCAAGCTTCGTGACCAGTATCGAACCAATCTTCGTCGTTTCGTTGAACGCGGTTGCTTGGGACATTGCTGCCTGCCCGATAGAGGCGTCAATTGCAAGGATGATTTCGTTAGGCTGGATCAGATTTGCCAATTCCTTCATTTCAGCCATGAGTTCACCTTCGTCCTTGTGGCGACCCGCCGTGTCGACGATGATCAGATCGTTCTTTTGGTTAGTGAACTGTTCCATTCCTTTTCTGACGATCTTCAAGACATCTTTCGAAGCGGGTTCACCGTAAACAGGTACATTCACTCTCTCAGCAAGCTGCTTCAGCTGGTCGAATGCCCCAGCTGGTCGAATGCCCCAGGTCGATAGGTATCAGCGCAGACGATAGCTGGACGCATGCCTCGCTTTTGATAAAAGCGCGCTAGCTTCACGGAGGCTGTTGTTTTGCCCGTACCCTGAATCCCGACAAGCATGATGACCTGAGTCTGGCCTGGTTCAACTGTCAGCTTGGTCGGTTCTTCTCCGAGGAAGCGCGTTAGCTCCTCGTATAGGACTTTGATTACGTGCTCTCGTCTGGATATCCCAGGAGGCAGCTTCTCTTCTAGAGATCTCTTCTCGACTGCTTGAGAGATTTGGAGAACTAAATTCACGTTAACGTCAGATTGAAGGAGCGCTCTTTGCAGGTCACGGACGAGTTCTTTGACGGCCTTCTCGTCCACAATCGCGAGGC
>Ga0209323_10001451_pt1 | contig 15670 bp, 21 predicted proteins | sample Rifsed19ft2_FD_184014 | JGI IMG/M metagenome (GOLD analysis project Ga0209323, IMG submission 184014) | Soil microbial communities from Rifle, Colorado, USA - sediment 19ft 2 (version 2) | ecosystem: Environmental > Terrestrial > Deep subsurface > Rock core/Sediment | place: Rifle, Colorado...
TTACTTTGTGTAAAAGTTGTCATTCAAAAACAATTGGTAAAAATAGACAATATTGGATAAATTATTATCAAAATATAATGAAGGGTAGGTTAATTTAATGCCCTCATTCCAAGAAATAATCAAGCAATCAGGCAAAGGTAATTCTGATTCAAGAGACATTATTTATTTGCTTGATGTTTGCATAGGAGGTACATTAGGAGATAATGCTTCAGGCACTTATACGGCAGCTAATCTTGGAAGGGATGTAGATGATGTTTATTATAAGTCTAAATTACAAAACACAGGGGTTATTAGTAGATCTGTGCAACCCGAAAATGGTCAATTTGAAACATCAGACCTATCAATATCTTTAGCAAATGGTGATTTAGAATTTAGCAAATGGCCTTGGAATTATTCAATACTTAACAAACCCTCAGTTTTAAGAATGGGTTTTCATAGTAGTAGTGGTGGAATTGAATATTTGGCAGATTGCTCATATTTAGCCGATTGCTCAATAACTGCTGCTGGTGGGCCTATAGGAGTAGGAAGTCCTGGGGATATTAGTGTAGGAGTGGCTTATACATTATTTAAAGGAATTATTAAAAGTGAGGAGAGAAGTAATAAAGAATTCAGATTATCCATAGGGGATTTTACAAATAGATTGCTTGTGGATATACCACCAAGGATAATGAAAATTTCTGAATTCCCTTACATAGGTACTTCTGTAGTTGGCTATTTTGGTACTAATACTTCTGGAACAATGAATAATGAAACAATTAACTTTGAAACTGACCTTATAGGAAAGGAAATTCCTTATATTTATGGGGATTTTACTGGTGTTTCTGATATACATCCTTACTATGTAGATACTGTTAAGAAAAGATACTTGATAGCGGATCATGCCATAGGTACGGTGTCAAAGGTAACAAGTGGGGGAACACAAGTATATAATTATACATATCCTAATATAAATGGTATGGTTGGTGGTACTCATATAGGAACAAATATTATGAGTTTCATAGATTTTGGGACAAGCCAAGGAACTAAACAAGTCTTTGTTTCAATTACTGGCCGGTATGCTTATGGGACATTGTTACAAAATCCAGCATTAATTTTGAAAGACATTTTAACTTCAGAGAAACTTTGTAATTTATCTACAACAGATATAGGAACAGCTACATTTGATGTAGCAGAGGCATTTACAAAGACCTTTCTTTTCAGGTACAAAATGGATGGTAAATTACAAAAAAACAGTAGAGATTTAATACAAGATTTAAGTGTTTGTTCATTGGCAAGTTTCTATTTTGATAAAGATAATTTGGCAAATTTCAATATATATAGACCAGCGGTTTCAAGAAGTTATATACGAAAGATTCAACAACATGAGATATTGGAGGATAGTTTTTCAATAACAAGAGATGTTAGAGATGTTTATAATAGAGTATTAGTAAATTATGACTATGATTGGAATAAAGAGGAATATAGGAATGCTTATGAGGTAGGGGGAACAACTTATTTTGAACAATTTAATACAACAAGAACTCTTGAAATAAATGCTCCATTCATTTATACATCTACGGAAGCTTCTTACACGGGAAGAAAGTGGTTGTCTAAATTGCAAGCAGGATTAAATAAAATAAATTTCTCAGTTCCAATATCAGCACTTCCTTTAGATGTGGGCGAAAGGATACAATTATCACATGATGAGCCTCCAACAGCAAGTGGTGGATGGACTGATAGACTTATTAATGTAACCGAATTTGAAATAGACAATCGAGGCAAATTAATAAACATCTCTGCCATAGATGAGCAGGAAGTTAATCTGAATCAAAAATACTTTATACTTGGGAATGGAACTGCTTTTTATAGAAGTGCGAGTGAGGCTCAGAGATACTATGGATGCCTCTCAAGTAGTGGAGGCACAATGAGTAATGGGGACAGCGGTTATCGTTTGTGGTAAAATATTAATAAAATCAAGGAGTTATGAATAAGTGCCAATAACTTTTCTCTATAAAAATTTAATAGAAACAGCTACTAAAATAACGGAGAATTCCTCAAGACTCCACTACGGTACTGCTTTTTTATTCGATGGAGATTTGAACAGTGCTTATAGAGGTACGGCAGGAAATGGTACTTCCACAGTGTTGCTTGATTTTGGCAGTGCAGTATACATGGATTCTGTGGCATGTATATCAAATCTTACAACTTCAGGCACATTAGTATTAAGAGCGGGGACAATTTCTTCAGTTGGAGATCAAGTATTTGGTATCCCTATAGATGGATTTGGCACAAGCCACAAGTTCTTTGGCAATCAGGGATATAGATTTTGGCGTTTGGACGCTTTTGGTCAAACAGCAATTTTCAAACACCAAATTAATGAGTGTTTTTTGGGCAAAAGATTATCCATATCTGAAATGCCCTCATATCCACTTGAAAATTCAATAGAAGAAGATACTACTGAGTTAATTTCTGAGCGAGGGCAAAAGTGGATTTACAACAATTTTGAGCAGGAAAACTGGATTTTCAACTTTGAAGGAGTCAATTCCGTAACAGAATCGGGGCTTTACAAAATGTATAGATATTGTAGAAAGAATACTCAACCCCTATGGATGAATTTAAACTTAGATGATAATGCAAATAATATTAAGTATGTTAGATTTAAAGACGGGGCGTTTTTAAGCTCGGAGGAAACTAAGAATGTTTTTGATGTAACTATTGAATTAGAGAAAGAGATTTAGACTTATTTTCTTTGGTTTTTTATGGTATAATATATAAAAGGAGTTTAATATATGGCATATATAGACTATTCTTCTCATTGGGTGCTTGATCAATTCCTGACATACTTGGAAGCAAATGTTCTGGGGAGCAATGACCAGCATTTATATGATACTTTAGCCGTTGAGCATAATATAAATACTACCACAGTTGATGGGACTCATAAGGCCAATTCCATAACTGGTAGTATGATAAATACTACTCCTGCTTCCTCTGGTAGTATCATTATTAATAGTAGTACAGCATGGACACCCGCTGTTGGGGTATATCAAGTTATCTGTTTGGATTCAGGTTTTACTAATATTTTAAATCTTGAAATTTATGTATCTGGTTCTTGGAGAACTGATGTTGAGAATGCTGTACAAGGTATATTATTTTTTGACGGAACAAATATGAGAATAAATAATCAAGGTTCTGGTAGAACAATATATTATCAAAAATTTTAAGGAGAATAAATGATTCCTGATAATGAAAATATTATAGATGTAACAATGGAAGCATTCAAGGATGTATCAATAACATTAAATGGTGAAGTATTATTGGAAAAAACTTTAGACAACAATGGTAATATTAGTGGATATTTAACCATTTCAGTAGATAAAATAATGGCTTTAAAAGAGAAGACAGATGAAGAATTGACCCAAATGGGTTGGGGGAAATATAAACATATTTTAGATAGTTTTTAAGGAAGGGGCATGTTACTATGGATCTTGAGACGTTAAAAGCTCTTTTTGAGGCTCATTTGTCACCCGTAAAGTCAGATATTAAGGAATTAAAAGAGGGACAACAACAGATACTTGACATTATGCAAAACCAAGCACGTCAAGAAATAGAAATTATAAATATTAAAAAAGATGTTGATGAATGTTCAGGGAGTATGAAAAAAATGAAAGAAACTGGTAATAATAGATTGTGGGAGGTTTGTAAACTCGGAATAGCGGGTATAGTTGGTGGAGTTATAGCAAAAATTTTTTAAGGGGGTATATATGGGATTTCCTATAATTGGAGATTTGTTAAATAGTACAGTTGGTAAAGTTGTTGGAAAATTAGTAGATAAATATCTTCCGGCAAGTATGAGTGAGGAAGATAAGGCAAAGATATTGTTAGAAATGGAAAAACTTACCATTGAGGAAGGTAAGAATTTGCAAGCACAGATGGAAACCATCAATCAGACTATGCGTGAGGAAGCTAAGAGTGAACATTTCCTTCAATGGGCTTGGCGTCCAATTATAGGTCTAACATTTGCATTAGTTATAATTAATAATTATATATTAGTTGGATATTTATCACAATATGGAGTACATTCTATAGATATTCCTGGGGAAGTATGGAATGCTATTTTGGTTATTCTTGGAGCGGCTTCAGCTTTTAGAGGGTGGTCTAAAGTGGAAAAAGAAAAGAAAAATGGAATTAATTAGAAAAACAAGAACAGAGACAACTAAAAATGGGAATAAAATAAGATATGCAATATTTAAATGTCTTGGATGTTTACAGGAAGTTGAAAAAGAAATTAGTGGAGGAAAAAGAGATAAATCTTGTGGCTGTTGTAAAGAAAAATTAATATCAGAAAAAGCAAAGGAAAGATATAAAAATCCAGAAAATCACCCTAATTTTGGTAAAAAATTTACAAAAGAACGTAGACAAAAAATGTTGGAAACAAGAATAAAAAAGGAATTGAGTAAAGGTGAAAATAATCCGAATTGGCAAAACGGCATTTCTTTTGAAATATATTCACAAGAATTTAATAAAGAATTGAAACAATCAATATTAGAAAGAGACAACTACACATGTCAATGTCCAGATTGTAACTTAGAAAATGGTAGATTAATGGTTCATCATATTGATTATAATAAAAAGAATAATAATCCAGAAAACTTAATAACATTGTGTAATAGTTGCCATTCCAAGACTATTGGTAAAAACAAAAGACAATATTTTACAGAATTTTACCAAAAGATATAAAGTAAAACTATACAAAAAAATAAATAAGAGGTTAAGGTGAAAAAATGTCTCTCAGGCCACTGTTATTGCAAGATGAGAAATGATGGGAAATTCTTTTGCTGTAAATGTTCTCAGATAGAAAATGAACCTGAGCTAAAAGTTGTTATGCAAAAAACTTCAAAAAAATGATTGCTTTCTAACAAATTTCTGATATACTTAAACAATAGGAGAATTTTAAAATGACTGGTACTTTTTACCCAAATAATAAAATAGTTGAATATCTGTATCAAAAATCTATTATATTACAAGAATTTATACTGTTTAGATTGTTGAGATTGAAGAAGCATCCAAATAATATTGGGGTACACTTTTTTCTTCCCTTAAAACCTTGGCATATCTTCACATTAGATTTATATCTTGTAAGGATTAATTTATTTTTCCCATTTTTTGTATCTATAAGTTTTGGTAAATTGTATAAAGATAGAAGCATTGGTAAGAAAGGTTATCAGTTATATTTTGGGCTTAAATATGGAGTGGAACCAACTGAGAGATATGATGGTGAATATGATTATATGATTTCTTTGGCGTTTAGAAAAGTAGTTTTGGAAGATATTAATCGTGAAGCACATATGGGGTGTTTATAATGTCTGGCATCAGATTTGAAAGAAAAGAACCCAAGAGAAAAATTTCAATGAAAAGAAATCCTTACTTGGATAATAAAGAAGGTGAAACACTTGAACAGGATAAAAGATTATCTCATAAGCGATTAAGAAGAGAACATAGAAAAAATATTAAATCAAGTTTAGAAGAGTAAATTAATAAAGAGGTATTTGATGCCCTTGAATGTATTAATAGATGGAAATAATTTTGCCATAAGAATTCTGACATCTATCCCTGGTTATAATTCACAGTTTCAATCATCTCATCAAGCAAATCTTTTCATTCATTCCTTTTTTGCAGGTTTATTATCCACCACTAATAAAATCAAACAAAAGTATACAACAATAGATAATATTAACATAATTTGGGATTCAAGAATAAATAATAGGAAGAAAATATATTCTCAATATAAAGCTAATCGTAAACCAAAGACTTTGGAAGAGGAGAAGGATAAGGCAAATCATTATACTTTATTGGATAAGTTAAGAGATAGTTTAAAAACTTTAGGTGATTGGGGATGTGTAGAATTAGAAGGTTATGAAGCAGACGATTTAATAGCCTACTTTGTAAAAGAATCTACTATTGATGATACTTTTGTTATAATTAGTTCAGACAATGATTTATACCAATTATTAAATGATAGATGTGTTATGTATTTGCCTCATCGAAAAGATTTTTATTCCATACTTGATTTTCAAAAAGAGTTTGATATATCACCAAGTAAGTATCCATTTGTTAAAGCACTTGCCGGGGACAATTCAGATAACATAAAAGGCATAGATGGCATTGGAATAAAGAGAGGAATTAAATTAATTAAAGAAGGACAATGTTGGACACATTGGATAAATAAATATAAAGAAGTTGACCTTGAAACTAATCTTGAATTGGTATCATTGCCATTTGAGAATGATAAAATAAATCTTACAATGCCTCAGAGTTATTTTGAGAAGAGAGCATGGATAACTTTATTTCAAGAATTTGGGTTAAGTAAATTAAATCTATCAGACTTTAGACAATTACTTGCAAATGAAGCAAAAGAAAACAACAAACTTGTTTGAAGATACACCAGTAGTTTTAAAAGTGTCTCCAAATAAAAAAGTTAATCCTAATTCAGCTATTTCTAAAGAATTTTTAGAATATTATGCCAAAAGGTATGAATTGTTATTTGGTGTTCCTACAAAGATAAATTGGGGAAAAGATCTAAAATTGATGAATTCATTGTTAAAAACTTACAATGATATATCCATTTTTGGTTGTGAAAACAAATTAGAATTCCTAATCAAAGCATGTGAGAAGTATTTTGTAAGTAGAGATAAATTAGCTTTACAAAATTGCTGGAATATTGGAATTTTCTATTACAATTTTTCTAAAATTGTGCTATTATTAAAGCATGGAGAAGCATCAAGTATAGAACCAATAATAGAAGGGTTTACATTAGCTTACTTAAATGATACAGGAGTTAAATACACAGGAATTTTTACTGAGCATGATGAAGAAGTTTTTATGCAATTATACATATTTTTAAAGCCTTTGTGGGTGAAAGAATTTACATTGTCAAGATTCTCAGAGATGTATTTTTTAGTATTATTTGACCATATGAGAAAAAAGGAGTATAATTTGAATTTCTTTATATCCAAGTATGCAATAGACTTCTTTACTAAATGGTTAGAAACTGAAGGTAAGGAGATATTAATGTTTTATCCAAGAGATGTTTCTGATATAGATAAGGAAAGACTAATTGAGGAACAGAATAAAATGTTAATAGAGGAAAGAGAAATATTTTATAATGGGATTTCTAAATGACTGAAAAATCATTACCTGAAAATATACAAGATGGGATAATTTATTATTTGCTTACGGATTTGAAATTTTTATCTATTTGTAAAACTAAGCTTGACCCTGTTATATTTCAATCCACTTTACAACAACAGATATGTAAAATAATTTTTGAATTCTTTGATAAACATGAAACAATAATAAATGGAAATGCTGATACAATTATTCTGCAAGAATTCCCAGAAAATGAACAAGGTATTGTAGCTGTATATCTTAATAAAATTTTCTCATCAACTTACATAAAATCTTACATACAGGAAAAATTAGACCTATTTATTCAGAAGAGAGAATGGGAGAAAGCACTTATAAAATGTGTTGAGGATTTGGATAATGATGATATAGATAGTATAGAGAATAGAATAGGTAAAGTTATACGGAATAAATTTAGCTACAGTGATGTACAAAATGTATTAGAAGAGAATTTAAAGGATTTTTATCATACTATACATGAGGGTGTTATTTGTTCTCCCTCTGGTGTTAAAGCATTAGATCAAGTTATTGGTGGATTTAAATATAAAGAACTTGCTATTATAGTATCCCCATTGAATGTTGGGAAATCATGGGCATTTACCCTTTTTGGAAGTAAAGCCTTGCTATATGGCAAAACTGTTTTACATTTAACATTGGAGATGAGTAGACAACAGGTAAAAGAAAGATATTTCATGCGGTTTGCCGGAGTTTCCTCTAAACCAATGGAGGAAATAAATATTTGGAGTGGGAATGAAAAGATTAAATTTAAACCGGAACATCTTGGTAATGCCAATAAAGTTAAAAAAGCAATTAAAACAATGAGTAGTTTTGGTGGAAAATTATATATTGTGGAATATCCTGATAAAACATTGACCATTTCTAAACTTGAAAGATTGCTAAATGATATGGAATTGGAGCAAGGTAAATATCCAGATTTAATATTGATTGACGGATTACAAGGATTAAGATACAATGAAGGCAAAAGAGGGGATGATTGGAAAGCATTGGAGGAATTGACTCATGAATTGAGGCGAATTATGATGGAGAATACTATAGCTGGTATTGCCTCTACACACAGTCAAAGAGGGGCAATAGGAAATAAAATTATTCAATCACAGGATATAAGAGGAAGCATAGATATTCTTAACGTAGCTGACTTGGGGATAAGTATTAATCAGACGAATGAGGAACAGCTATTAGGACAGGCAAGACTATTTATTATGCGTTCAAGAAGTTCTAAAAAGTGGGCACAGATTAGAATTTATCAAAACTATGATATGGGTCATTTTTGTGTCTATTCGGAGTTAATGGAATAGTTATGTCTTTCAATATAGAAACATTCCTTAGAAATAATAATATAGGATACAGAACAAGTGGAAAAAATGTCTCCAAAGGAGAATATTCTATTTGTTGTTTATGGTGCGGTGAAAATAAGTATCATTTAGGCGTTAACCCAAGTAAAGGACTTTTTAATTGTTGGAAATGCTCAGAAAAGGGCAATATAGTAAGACTTGTAGCAAAGATCAAAAATATATCTTTTATTGAAGCAAAAGAGATAATTAATCCCACATCGGAATTAAAAAAGATTTTGGAGGAAAGGAATAAGGTAGTAGAAGAGTCAATAATTATTCCAAATAAGGATTTTAAACTTCCTGAACATACTTATAGATTTAGAAAAGATAAGACAGATTTATGGCAAGAAATAGCATTAAAATTTTTAAAAGAGAAATATGATTTGACGTGGGATGATATTGAGCAAGCAGATTTGCATTATTGCGTGTATGGAAAATATAGGAACTCAATAATTATTCCTTGCTATTTTAAAGGAAAAATGGTATGCTTTCTGAGTAGGATTTGGGATAAACAATGTTTACAAAGGTATAAAAATTGCCCAAATAATGAAGCAATAGTATCAATTAAAAATCTATTATACAATATAGATAGTATAAAACAGGGACAACAAAATGTGATTATAGCAGAAGGTGTTTTTGATTGTCTTAAAGTAAAATCAGTTTTTCCAAGTGTTGTAGCTGTATTAGGTACTGAAGTGTCACAGACACAGAAGAACCTTTTAATAAGTATGAAGGCTAAAAATTACTTTGTTATGTTTGATGCTGATACACATATTACAAGTACAAGTAAAAAAGCACAAGATTTAGCAAATTATTTATCTGCTTTTGGGAAAACAAAGGTAATACAGCTACCATCTGGTAAAGACCCAGGGGATATGACAAGAGAAGAAATAGATAAATTATTAAAATTTTAAAGAGGAGCACTTTAAATGTCGCAGAAAACTTTTTTTGATTCTGATTGGGGAAAAGAATGGGTAGATATGCCAGAATTTGTTCAAGAAGCTGAGGAATTCTATAGTTGGATAAAAATTAGATTTAAAACCAAGGAAGATTTAGAAGAATTCTCTAAACTAATAGGACAGAAATTAACTAAAAAAACTAAGAGTATAAGATACCCACAATTAATTAAAGACTCATTTAAAAATAAGAGGTATTGTCTTGAATCAGAATAATTATCCAATTTACATAATTTCAAAAGGTAGATGGGAAAGAAGATTAACAAGCAAAGCATTAGAAGATATGAAAATGCCATATAGAATTGTTATTGAACCACAAGAGTACGAAAAATATTCTTTACATATAGACAAAAGTAAAATATTATTATTGCCTTTCAGTAATTTAGGACAAGGTTCCATTCCGGCAAGAAACTGGGTATGGGAGCATAGTATTAAGGAAGGCCATAAATGGCATTGGATACTTGATGATAATATTGAAGCATTTTACAGGCTTAATAGAAATAAGCGAATCCCTATGAATACTGGTGTAATATTCAAAATTGCTGAGGATTTTGTAAATAGATATGAGAACATTGCTTTATCAGGATTCAATTATAGATTCCTTTGTAAATCTATGAGTAGACTGCCTCCATATTATTTGAATACAAGAATTTACTCATGTATACTTATTAGAAATGATATTCCTTATAGATGGAGAGGCACTTACAATGAAGATACAGATTTATCTATTAGAGTTTTGAAAGATGGTTGGTGTACTTTATTGTTTAATGCTTTTTTAATAGGAAAAATGGCTACAATGACAATGAAAGGTGGAAATACGGATGAATTATATGCTTCAGATGGAAGAAAAAAGATGGCAGAATCTTTGCAAAAACAGCATCCAGATTCAGTAAAAGTATCTTATAAATTTGGCCATGAACAACATCATGTTAATTATGTACAATTTAAGAAAAATAGATTAGTTAGAAAATCGGATTTGATTTTTGATAAAAAAGTTAATAATTTTGGAATGGTAGTAAAAGAGATAATTTAATAGGAGGATAAAATGCAGGTAAATGAATTAAAGAACATATTTGAAATAGTATCAATATTGGGAAAAGGATTCTCACCTATCACAGAGTATACTTATGTTAAGGATAGTATAATAAAAGTAACCAATATGGAAGCGTTTTTGGAATTGAAGTCTGATACAACAATCCCCTTCAATGGTTGTGTTTTGACCGATAAAATGAACAAATTTTTAACCTCTATGAATAAAGAAGCAGATTTAAAATTTACAACTAATAAGAATACACTTGATATTCATTATGGCAAGAGGAATGGTATTACAATACCTATGGAAGATTTGAATAACTTTCCTGATTCTCCATCTTTAAAATATTCTGAAAAAGACCTTTTATGTAGTATTCCTTTATCTAAGGATTTTGTAGAGGTATTGGATAAAGCAGTTCACTTTGCGTCTAAACAGGATGTCACTTTTAATGGAGTATTTTTAAAAAACAATAAGATATATAGCACTAATAGAGAGATTCTTTTCGTAGATGAAGTAGACATAAATTACACAGATTCTATATTTATTCCATACAATTTTATAAAATTGTTATCTAAATTTAAAGGAGTATTTAAACTATTAGAGGTTTACACCTATGGATTTAAGATTATAGGAGATAGCACAACTTTGTATTTTGCCAATTTTGGACAAAAGGATATACCAGATTTTGATACGTTGATAAACAAATATAAGAAGGCTTTTGAAATTGAGCCTACAGAAGAGTTAAAACAAGCATTAGACAGAGTAAGTCTTTTTGATGAAATAGTAAATGTTAATATAAAGGAAAATGTTGTAACTATGTTTACTAATAATATTAGTGAGTCTGTTGATATGGATATTCCATCAGATGAAATTGATTTTAAGATCACTATTGATTATTTGAAAAAAGTGTTGTCATTAAATGTTTTTTCAGTATTATTTAATGATAATAGAGTTAATGCTATTTGTGGTGAATCAGAAACAACAACAATCTTGTCTACATTGATAGATTAGAATGAAAAAACATGGTTTTGGCATAGATAATTTTAATTATAGACATGGATATGCAAGAACAAAACTTTATATTGCTTGGGCTGCAATGATACAAAGAGTTCTAAATCCTAAAAATACAGCATACAAAAACTACGGAGGTAGAGGTATAACTGTTTGCAATGAATGGTTAGAATTTATCCAGTTCAGGGATTGGGCACTAAATAATGGGTATACTGAAGGATTACAGATAAACAGAATAAACAACAATGGTAATTATGAACCATCTAATTGTGATTTTGTAACAGCTAAAGAAAACTCAAGGAATCAAAGAACAACTAAACTTACTTTAGAAATAGCTAATGAAATTAGAGATTTATATAAAATAAAACAGTATAATAAGAGTCAATTGGCTAAAATGTATAATGTAAGTCCTCAACAAATTTCTTTTATTATAAATAATAAAAGGTGGACATAAAATAGAATGTTTAGTGAATTAAAATCTCCATTTTGTTCTGATTGCGACTTATCTAAGAAATGTCATACCCCCGAAATGAAACCTCTTGGGCCAGAGAGGGTTGACATTTACATTTTGGGTGAATTCCCTTCTGAGAGAGATGATCTTATTGGAAAGCCCTTCTCAGGGCAGAGTGGCGAAATTCTTAGAACTATTTTGGAGTATTTGAAAATTGACCCTGTTAAAATCAGATTTGGTAATGCCACACAATGTAAAGCGGATAAAGATGGGGCAACAGATATTCAGATAAATGCCTGTAGATCAAAAGTATTTGCTGATATTAAAAAAGCAAAACCTAAAGTAATAATAGCAATGGGCAATGCTGCTATTAAATCCTTATTCAATAGATCTGAGCCTGGGATTCATGCTTGGAGGGGGAATATAGTACCATTACATGACTTGAATTGTTGGGTAGTTCCAGTGTTTCCAATGTCTAAAATCCTGAAAGATGGTGTATCGGATAATAAAATACAATGGACTAAAGGCACAAATTACACCGATTCTTTAAAAGTGTTAAGAGAAGATTTATCAATTGTTCGTGATTTAACTACTGTTCCACTTCCTAAAATTAAACCTTTTAAAATTATAAAATTGCTTACATATCAAGCAGTTACAAGTTTTTTTGATATGGCTGATAATAAGGATTTTTTTATGTTTGACATAGAAACTATTGGATTAAAACCTTATTTTGAACATTCCAAAATATTAACAAGTGCTGTTACCTTTGATGGTGAAACAGTTTATGCCTTTCCTATAAGTTATCATACACATATAGATAAGAAAAAATATTGGACAGATGAGCAGGAAAAGCAGATAAAGAGTAGATTTTCAGACCTATTAATAAATTTAAGGAGCATAAAAGGTATACATAATTCTGTATTTGAGATGGAATGGTCAAAAGCTATTTTAGGCATAGATATAGTTAATATTGAAGATTCAATGCTTCAAAAATATATATTGGATTGTCGTAATGGAACACACAGTTTAGACTTTTTAGCATTCGTTAATTTTGGTGTTAGTTGGAAAACTTATCCAGATTCTATAATGGAAGATTTGACACAATTACCAATTGAAGAGTTACTTGATTATAATGCAAAAGATTCTATTTGGGAATACAGGCTTTTTAAAAAGCAGGAGAAGATATTAGAAAAGGATGAAAAATTAAATAATTGTTATAGAGAACAATTAGAAACTGCAAGAACTATAGCACAGATGCAATTTGATGGTGCTTGTACAAATGAGGAGAGCAGAGATAAATTATTAAAGGGCTATGTAATTGAAAGAGAGGGTATAGAAAAGGAATTACTTAGCTTAGATAGTGTAATAGAATTTAAAAATAAGTATGGTAAAGTCCCAGCTTTAAAATCCAATAGTAAAGATATTCCTATAATATTATTTCAAATAGAAAATTTAGATTCAGTTAAGAAAACTAAAAAATCAGGTAAACCAGCGGTTGATAAAGAAGTTTTGGCAACTTATGTAGGACAGAGCAGATTTTGTGAATTACTATTAAAATTTAGAGAATATTCAGGTATAGAAGGTAAGATATTAAAGGGGTATAAGGATTGTATATTCCCAGATGGGAAATATCATACAAATTTTTATCCAATAGAAACTGGACGCTTAGGAAGTTCAAACATAAATCTCCAAAATTTAGATAAGAGGAAACATCCAGAAATTAGACAAATAATTGTTGCCCCTGACGGATATGTATTAATTATATTTGATTATGCACAATTAGAAGCAAGAGTTTTGGCTGCTTTAAGTAATTGTAGAAAACTCATTGATGCTATAAAAACAGGATATGATATTCATATGGTTAAGACTATTGAGATATGGGGTGAAGAAGTTATTAAAAATGCTACACCAAAAGCTGTTAAAATGATGAGATACAGGGCTAAAAATGAATTTGTATTCCCTTCATTCTATGGAGCAAAACCACCTGCTACGGCTAAAAGATTAGGTATTTCAGAATCAAAAGCAGAGAGGCTACTTGAGAAACTTTGGTTTGATTTCCCAGAAATTTTGGAATGGCAACAAGGAATACTTAAAATTTATGAAAAAAAGAGATATGTCGAGATCCCCCCTGGGCGTAGAAGATATGCCCCATTAACAACTAATGAAATTCTAAATACACCTGTTCAGGGAGGAGCCGCTTCTATTGTAAGTAAAGTAATGAATAAAATATCAAGAAGAGATTATTGGATCTATTTAAACTGCCATGATGAATTGATCATGTGTGTAAAAGAGCAAGATGCCAAAGATGCTATTGAGGAAATTCAAGGAATAATGGAAATGAAACAATATGATTTTATGATTGATGTGCCTTTAGTAGTAGAAGGAAGTATTGGGAATAATTGGTTTGACATTTTTTCAATAAAGGAAATTTTTAATAATGCCAATTAAAAATTTATCTATAAAAAAAGGGAATAGATATAAACATGGTGGAACTGGTACAAGACTTTACAGAATTTGGAAAGCAATGAGGAATAGATGTAATAATTCAAATAATTTAAGATATAAGGACTACGGTGGAAGAGGAATAACAATATGTCCAGAATGGACAGATAAGTTAAATGGGTTTATTAATTTTAGGAATTGGTCACTTAGTAATGGTTATTTAGATAACTTAACTATAGATAGAAAAGAAAATAATAAAGGATACTATTCTGAAAATTGCAGATGGATAACATATGTAGAAAATAATCAAAATCAAAGAACAAATAAATTGAAAAAAGGGGATATTGTAGAAATAAAAAACATATATAAAACAAATAATTATACACAATTAGAAATTTCTAAAATTTATGGTGTATCTTTATCAACAATTTTTAATATTTTAAATAATAAAAGTTGGAAAAATATAGTAATTTTGTAATAAAAAATTGACAATTTTAAATAATAAGTATATATTTAAACTATGCAGAGAACTAACTATAAAAAACTGCTACATTTATTAGAAGAATATTTGAAACTTGGATGTAATATCAATTACTTTCATAATAGTACCTTTCTTGATAATAAATTTGCACTTACAAGACCTAATGGTACATGGATAACTGAGGGAATTACAATGGAAACTTTATTAATAAATATAGGAAAATTGAAGTGAAAAAATTTATAGTATTTTTGTTATTAGTAATGATAATGAGTAGTGTTGGTTGGGAATTGGTAGGAATTATACCAAATGATTTTTTTGAGACAAATAAAGACCCAAAAGCTAAACAATTCATAATTGAAATGCTTATTGAAAATGTAAAAATAATACATCCTCATTGTAGAGGAGCTTATATTAAATTTGTTGATAGTGAAGAGGATAAAACTCTTTCCAATATATATGCAAAATGCTACAAGTGGGAGATTTGAATAATGCTATATAATGATTATAGACCTAAAACATTAAATGAAGTCTTTGGACATAAGGAGATTAAAGAAAGTCTAAAATCTTTGTTTAAAGAAAAGGCTTTTCCACACACCTTTCTATTCTCAGGCCCTTCAGGAACAGGAAAAACCACATTTGCAAGAATTATGGCAAACATGCTAAATGCTGGTAGTGACATAATAGAAATTAATATTGCGAATACAAATGGGGTGGACTTCATTAGAGAGTTGAATGAAGTTGCAAGAAGATCTCCTCTATTAGGCAATAATAAAGTATTTATAT
>Ga0209323_10001455_pt1 | contig 15654 bp, 11 predicted proteins | sample Rifsed19ft2_FD_184014 | JGI IMG/M metagenome (GOLD analysis project Ga0209323, IMG submission 184014) | Soil microbial communities from Rifle, Colorado, USA - sediment 19ft 2 (version 2) | ecosystem: Environmental > Terrestrial > Deep subsurface > Rock core/Sediment | place: Rifle, Colorado...
GCCAAAGGTACTCCGGTTAAAACAAGACCAAAAAAACTGATAATTATCAAAAAATGGCAAAATCTATGAAAAAGACCAAACCTTAAATAATTAGTGTTGTTCTTCATCACCATGCTCCTTTCTCCTGAATTCATCGCGAACTACTGCAAACCAACTTAGTAAGGAATGGAGTCCGAAGGCAGAAAACGTAAACGCCAATATTCCCACATACATTACAAATACTATACATAAAATCGTTTGTGGGTTTTTGATGACTTTTTTAAGATTTTCCGGATCACTTCTGGCATTTTTTACAGCAGCAAGTACGGTTTTGTAATATTTAATATTTTTAATCTGCGGATGCTCAACATGCCTGACAAAACTTGCATTTGCATTTGCATGGCAGCTACCACATGTTTCCATAATTCTTTCTTTCCCTACCTTTGATTCTGGGTCTGATGAATTCAATATTTTATGTTTACCGTGACAATCAAAACACACGGGCACATCAGTTGTCGTGTGACCTAACGTTGCGACTTGACCATGTGCATTATTTTTGTAACTATTTAGATAATCCTGATGACAAGAACCACACGCATCAATCGTTAACTTTCTGTGAAGAGGATCGGTTCCCCTTGGAACGTCTCTGGGAGATTTCTCACCCAAAGGGGTATAATGATATGATAAACCAGAATGACAGCCCTTACACGTTGGCACATCCTTGCTATTCTCTCGCATCAACTTAACATGGGTACTTTGCAGATAATCTTCGGCAGGGTCATCGTGACAAAAGGTTATACAGTCCACCGGTTTTAGATTTGGCTTGTGACCTTCTGTCACATCCTTCCCATCTAAATCCTGGTGACAGTCGATACAGAAAAAGTCTTCACCACCATGAGCCGATGCCTTAAAAGCGGCCTCGTCGATTAACATCGGAGACACTTTAATTTCGCCCGTTACAGGGTCTATTTTTGCCTTTTCTGTAACCTTTAATTTATCAGGTTTTGTATGACACTCAATACACGGGCCATTATCGCCTGCAAATAACATTGCAGGCGATAATATAATAACAGTCACACATGTTGTTAAAAACGTTAGTAATTCAAGTCTTTTTACGCCTGATACTACTACTTTCATCAAGCATTTTATTGGTTTATAAACCATCTACGGGATCCTCCTCAGCTATAACTCTTAGGCTTAAAGAGTTATTCCTTTTTCTTTGGTTTTAATGGCGTATTAAGAATTTCATCCTTTGGTAATAAGGCTGCCCATTTTTTCTTATCATCAGCAGACATCTTTTTTATTACATCATCAATTTCATCATTGTCGCGATGATCGTCTTTCTTAAAAGTGTCTTTATAATCCATAACTTTATCTGTTTTTGGGCACTTATCCTTATCGTCTTTACTTTCCCAATGACACTTCAGGCACTGCTCCTTTACCGTTGCAGGACCATTGATTCCAGCAACAATAAGACCAGCGTCGTATTGTACTTTTCTTGCAGTAAGCGGATCTTTCTTTAACAATTCTTTAAATGCATCTTTGCCCTTACCTTCATAGTTATTTTTTACCTTATTATACTCTGAACCTGCGCCATGACAGGCCTCGCATTGCACGTTAGGTAAATATTTTTTGCCAACCTCCGCAATCTTCTCACCGTACGCAGTTGCATGACACTTCAAACAATCTGGATTCTCAGCATCCGGTGTCCCTTTTAATCTTTTTTCCCAGGTATTTGAATGCAATCTTTCTTTATATTCTTCTCCCTCAAAACAGCCCTTACCCATATGACATTTACAGCCACTATTGCCTGTATATTCTGCGCCAATAGAGATATTAGAAGTTGAAAACCCAAATGAACAAACAGAAACTACAATACCTCCTAATAAAAAACTCACCATCCTGCCACCGAACATTTAAAATCTCCTTTCCAGTATCAAGAAATAAATAACAAATACTAAACCATCTATTAACTATAATACGCTTGTTTTACGTCAAAAACATCTTATATTTACAATCAATATTCATTGTATTATAAAATATTATGCAATGTATATTGAACACAGTAAATATTCTAACTGTTTGATAATTGAGGATGTTGTGTGGCAAATTTTCAGAATACATAAGTTAGCATGCTTTTAAAATAGTGTCAAGAAAAAATTCTTATACCTTAATCAAATTACTATTAGTTTTTTGATAAAAGATTTTCTACAAAATTTGTATTAATATTTCCATTCGCAAATTGAGGATGTGTTATTAATTCTAAACTCAATGGGATGGTCGTTTTAATGCCCTCAATAACATATTCACTTAATGCCCTTCGCATGCAAGCAATCGCTTCTTCTCTTGTTTTTTGGTAAACAACTAGCTTTGATATTAAAGAATCATAATATGGAGGGATATCATATCCAGCATACACATGTGAATCAACCCTTACTCCCCTTCCGCCTGGCTGATAGTATGTTGTAATCTTTCCAGGTTGAGGTCTAAACCCATTGTAAGGATCCTCTGCATAAACCCGACATTCTATTGCTACGCCCTGATTATGAATTTTTTTCTGTTTTATATTCAATCGTTCACCATAGGCAATCCTTATTTGCTGCTTCACCAAATCGATACCTGTCACCATTTCTGTAACAGGATGCTCAACCTGCAGACGAGTATTTACTTCTATAAAATAAAAATTACCCAACTTATCCACCAAAAACTCAACAGTACCTGCGTTTGTATAATTTGAAGCCTTTGCAATCTTGGTTGAAGCTTTAAATATGTCTTCGCGCAAGCGCTCAGATATGCAAGGAGAAGGTGACTCTTCGATGAGCTTTTGATGCCTGCGCTGCAAGGTACAATCCCTTTCCCCCAAGTGAATAATATTACCGTAATTATCGCCAAATATTTGAACCTCGACATGACGCGTATCTTCTATGTACTTTTCTATATAAATAGAAGGATCTTTAAATGCAGCCTCTGCTTCACGCTGTGCAATTGCCAGTGAATTTACAAGACTTATATCGTTATGCGCTACACGCATTCCCCTCCCTCCACCACCGAAAGAAGCCTTGATAATTACTGGATATCCAAGCTTGTGTGCAACATCCAGTGCTTGTTGCTGACTTTTTATAACAGATTCACTACCAGGAACTACCGGAATTTTATGAGCAATAGCAAGGTTTCTTGCCTCAGTCTTATTTCCGAGTTTTTTCAGTACATCTGATCTAGGACCTATGAATACTATGTTGGAAGATTCGCATACCTCTGCAAAATGACCTACCTCTGACAAAAAACCATATCCTGGATGAATCGCTTCTATATCTGTTATCTCGGCAGCGCTGATTATACTGGGAATATTCAGATAGCTGCTTTCAGAGTCGGCAGGACCAACACATACAGTAATATCAGCTTGTTTTAAGTATGCTGCATTTTCTTCGCCCTTTGAATAGATTACAACAGTTTCTATCCCCATTTCGCGACAGGCCCTGATAATTCTTAATGCAATCTCGCCTCTATTTGCAATCATTATTCTGGAAAACATAGTTTGAATTATCCGCTAGTTATTACGCTCCATAAACAATACCCAATCAATTTTCTTTTGTCTAGGGTCTAACACGAAATAGTGTTTGACCATATTCTACAGCCTCACCATCACTCACAATAACATCAACAATTTCACCTACAGTTTCAGCTTTCACTTCATTCATTATTTTCATTGCTTCAATTATACAGACAACAGTCTCTTCATTTACAAAATCTCCTACATTAACGCATGGATCTGCGCCAGGAGCGCTGGCTCTATAAAATGTTCCTACCATCGGTGAAATAATCTCTACTAAATTTTCACTATCATTTGTTAATGCCTGTGGCGGGGGTTCCTGTTCTAATTTGGAGGGGTGTATTGAAGGGGTAGCTACTGGTGAGATTGTATGGGTATATCCAATCTCAGTTTTTTTAAGTCTTATTTTATTTGCATCTTCTTGGATTTCAATCTCAGATAAATCATTTTCATTCATAATAGAAATCAATTGCTTTATCTTGTCTATAATGCTCATTACAATTTCCTTTGTGGAGTTTTCTTTTTAATTATGAAACAGGAAAGCCAACAAAACAATCTATATTTATTGAATAAAGAGGGTAAGTCCCTTGTTAAGTATGAATGTAACAAAAAGAAAAAGGATTGGATTGAAATGATGAGTTATACTGAACAGTTTTTCCAATGGTTATTTGAGATTTTTGCAAAGACATTCTAAAGGTGTAATTTTATATTACTATTTCTGTTAATCTTTTAGGCACTCGACTTAAAACATTACATCCATGAGGAGTCACTAATACAATATCTTCTATTCTGATACCTCCCCACCCTGGAATATAAATACCGGGTTCTATTGTAAATACCATACCCTCTTCTAATATTTCTTTACTTTTTGCATTAATAGTGGGACCTTCATGAACCGCAAGCCCGATACCGTGTCCTAACCCATGTCCGAAGTACTTCCCCAACCCTTTTTTTGTTATATAGTTCCTCGCTGCATAATCAATATCCTTTGCCATACGTCCGGGTTTTACACTATCAATGGCAAAGCTTTGTGCATCCAATACAATTTGGTATATCTTCTTAAATCTCGGAGATATTCTATCTATGAAACTAATTCTTGTCAAGTCGGAATTATAAAACTGAAAACAAGCTCCCCAATCTATTAAGATTGCATCTTGATCTTGTATCTTTCTGCCTGTTGTTCGTGCGTGTGGCTGTGAAGCACGTGCACCAGCAACACAAATTATTTCGAAAGAACTTTTCTCCCCCCCTTGTTTTCTTATTTCAAACTCTAAAATATCTGCTAAATTCTTTTCTGACACACCTACTCTTATTATTTTCCGAATACCATTATACGCCTTTTCTGCAATATCAATAGCTGTCTGTATTTTTTTTATTTCTTCATGTGTTTTTCGTTGTCTATATTTCTCAATTATTCTTTGAGTAGGAATAATATAAACTCCCTTTACATTATTTTTTATTTCATTATATTGATTAAATGTAAGATATAAGGACTCTACATATAACTTCTTAATATTAAGACGCGTTAATTTTCTACAAATTGTTTTTATTAATGAAACTTTTCTTTCTACAATTCTAATCCATGGAACATCCTCCTTTGCTTGTTCTAAATACCTAAAATCGGTAAATAAATAATCATCCTTTTGTGTAATTAAAAGAATACTTTCAGAACCGGTAAATCCTGTAATATAACGGATATTTATTCCGTTCGTAATTAAAAAGGCCGCTACTTTATCTTCCTTTAATTTTTCCTTTAGTTTGTTTAAACAATACATAGCACTATAAGAGAAGGTTGAGGTACGATTTACGATTTGAGATTTAAATCGTGCCTCGTACATCGTACTTCGTACTTCGTACTTAGCACCTCATCCACGGTTTATCTTTTCTCTTTTCTGATTCTTTCCATTAATTTCTCGATAAATAACTTAAATTGTTTATCGCTTTCGATTTGTTCGTTCACCTTCTTTATAGCAAACATTACCGTAGAATGTTTTTTGCTACTAAAGTAATTTCCAATCTGTTGATAAGACCAATTAAGAAGTGTTTTTATCAAATACATGCATACTTGACGTGGGAATGCGATAGATTTTGTTTTTTTATTCGAGTGAAGGTCAATGCGTGATACATTGAAATAGGTTAGTACTGCTTCCTCAATCTCAGTAATTTTAATAATCTTTCCTTCATTACAGAAAAATTCATCCAAAACCTCAATTGCCAATTGAAGGTCTATCTTCTTCTCATTAAATTTCGCATGAGCTGATAGTGTTATCAATGCGCTTTCAACCTCTCTCACATTCTCATCAAATTTTTCTGCAATGAATTCCAAAACATCTTCCGGGAAATGCACATCAAATTTAGCTGCTTTCGATCGCAAAATTAAAAGTCTCGTAACATACTCAGGTTTATCTATTTTTACAACCATACCAGACATAAATCGGCTTGCGAGATTTTCTTTTATCTGTCCAATCATTTTAGGATGCGCATCACTCGCCAGTATGATCTTTTTAGATAATTCATAGAGGGCATTAAAGGTATGCAAAAATTCCTCTTGCGTACTTTGCTTGTTAGAAAGGAAATGGACATCATCGATGAAAAACATGTCCACATTTCTAAATTTCTGCCTAAATGCTTCAATCTTTCCTTTTTGTAATGAATAAATAAATTCATTTGTCCATTTCTCAGCAGACATATATATTCCATTTATATTTTGTTCTTCTTTAACCATATTCAAAACCCCTTGGAGAATATGGGTTTTCCCAACACCAACATTACCATGAATAAAAAGAGGATTAAATGCAGGATATTTATCCTTAACTATCTCGAGGGCAGCAGTATAAGCAAGCCTGTTGTTAGGACCGACCACAAAATCCTCTAACTTTAGAATCCTATTTACCGGTGAATAGTTTTTGCTGCTATCGGCTATTTTTTTAGTTAAAGGAGGGATATTTAAGGTTGAAACATTTTCTCCTTCACCATTTTTCAAGATAGAAAATCTTATATCCAAGTCCTTATTATTTACTAATTTCCCAATCCCTTCTCTCAATACCTTTGTAAAATTTTCCTGTAACCATGTCTGAGTAAAAATATTTGGAACTATAATATTCGCATAAGTATCATTATAAGATTCAAGACGGGTGTTTTTGAACCACAGATTGAATCGTAAAGGGCCTACCCTTTCACGAATATTTTGAAGAACATCGTCCCAGACCTTAGAATAAGACTCCATATTCCCCTTACTGTACTATCTTGAGAATAAAATTGAATTGGAAATGAATGATAAACTATTTTTGAAGGAGGGCGATATTAACAGAACAATTTATGTGTGTCAAAACAAAAAGGAGTCCTTATTAATAGAATTTTTTTGGCATATGAAAAAGTAATACGTAACAGTTCAATCAATAACGTAATTAAAAAAAATTACTGACTTCTGATGATCAATAAATAAATCTCGAAATAAATTATTTACCCGTATCATTTTTCATTAATAAAAACGTTATGTTTGTAATTGCGTATTATATTAAAACTTAGAAATATATAAATCCGCTCTGTTCATAAATTGTTCACAATTAAAAAACGAAATCTCAATCACCTTTATTTTGATTTGTTTTCGATAGAGAATTAAATTGTTGATAAATTGTGGATTATTGGTTAATTATTGAAAATGCATTTAGAGTTAAGCTCTTAAAAATGAAATACCTATTGAAAATACTTATTTATTCTTATTTGAAATTTCAAAATGTTAATAACTCATATTGACTGCTAACAGAATTGTTTTTTGTAAAAAAAGCGTTGAATCTTTAAACAGTATCTCAAACGAAAAATTTATTTCACATTTTTCTTCAACTCTGAAGTGTAAGTAGGTAGCTGCTTATACAGATACTTCTTCTTACGAGGTTTTTTTTCTGATATGACATATCCTGCAAGTATAGGCATGGCTATTGTAGCATCGCTATAAATTACCACGTGATTTTTCACTTCTTCTTTACGTATCTTGCCCCATGATATGGCCTCGGTTGGTGTTGCCCCTGAGAGACCACCCCATTGAGGCGCATCAGTGGTAATTTGAATAAAATAATCATGCCCACCTTTATTTATATCCAATATCTGTGCGAGCGTTGGCTGGGTTTGCATATAGAAATTTTTAGGAGAACCACCACCTATGCTGATTACGCCATTCTTTTTACTGTTGAAAACAATGGCAGTGGTTTGAAGGACATCAAGGTCGGTATCAATGATCAAACTTTTACCTTTAAGCTTGAGATAAGACAGGTTCATTCCAATCGAAGAATCACCCGGTGAAGAAACAAATATGGGTACATGATATTTTGCCGCCTGAGCTACAAAGCTCAAGTGAGGTGCCGGAGTACCTGTAAGGACGGACTTACCTAAAATGTAGTGAAAATCAGCTGTGGAAATTGGCTCAACCGTGGATATTTTTCCGGCCACATCCTGGATGAATTTGTCTGTTTTAAACAGTAGCTCATCCGTAATAAAGATATCATAGATGCGCTCAATACCTGCTTCATAAAGTTCTGCATCGTCTACCCTGAAATCTCCTTGGTGTATGGGCAAATTCAATGCAAAATGTAGATCATGGTAGAGATTAGCCCCGGTAGAAATAATAAAATCCACAAACCCGTTCTCTATAAGAGAAATGAGTATGCCTCCCATGCCGGTGGGAGTCATGGCGCCTGAAAGGGTTAAACCGACAGTAGCGTTTTCGTCAAGCATGTGGCAATATAACTTGCAAGCCTCGGCCAATCGTCCTGCATTAAATGCCCCAGCTCGACTATATTCATTCACAAGGTCTTTTACCTTCATACCCTTCTTTATAACCTGTGGGGAAATTCGTGGTTTACATAGGTACTTATGTTGTAGCTGACACTGTTTAGATTTTTTAGACATAGATATTTATTCTTTCCTTACTTTTAAGTTTGTAATTGAAAATGAACCCCAGCATCGTTCAAATTAAGTTTAAATAGTGAGGTGAGAGTATATAAAACTATTACAACTCAGTCAATGGCAAAGGACGAAGTTTCGGATAGTGTCAAAGATTATACTGCTTAATATACCTTATTTCGCTAATAATATCTTCAACAGTTACACCTTCTAAACAAATATTTGAAAAACAATTCCTTCTCATATCAAAGGAACACGGACTGCATGGAGATTTCCTATAAAAGATTTTTACCCGCTCTCCACGGGGACCCCACACGCTTGGGTCGGTAGGCCCAAACATAGATATTGCAGGAGTACCCACAGCAGCAGCCAAATGAGTAATACCTGAATCATTCCCTACAAAGAGATTGCATCGTTTTATTATGGCAGCTACAATAGGCAAAGGAAGCTGGTCAACGAGAATAAAACTATTCTTTACTTTCACCTTTAACTCTTCAATGTTCTCTCTATCCGCTGGACCTGAAATAATAAGGACATGTGCATTTATCTTTTCACTGAGCCACAATATCAATTCAACATAACGATCTATAGGCCAGCATTTTTGTCGATTTCCACTCCCTGGATGCACGGTAACCAACATTTTTTTAGGATCATCTACTCTATCATTTAAAAAATTCTCGGCAAAAACTATATCCTCATCTTTTAAGAAAATTTTAGGGATTTTATTAGAATAAGGTACGCCTAACAAATCCAGACATCTTAAGAAATGGTCGATTACATGAATAGCCTCTCCTTCAGAAGGAAACGGTTCATAATGAATAACATGCTTTACACCTGCTGCCCTGAGGTTACTAACCATAATTTGCCCCTTGTCTGAAACAAAGGAAATAATCAAATCTACGCCTTTGAGCTTCTTTGTTAAAGATGCAGGTATACGAGAATTATCTACAAAGAGATGTGATATATCCGCCTGGTCAAATCGGCTGATCGTATCAGCATAGAAACGCCCTTTTACTATTTCCAGAAAGGACGAATAGCCCATAATTTCAATCCGCGCGTTTTTGAAATAATTTCGAATGGCTTCAATGGTGGGCAACGTAACAACCAGATCGCCAAGGGCGCCAGGCCGGATAATTAAAATGTTATGTATTGAAGATTTGATGTTTGAACAAAACGTTGAAGATTTGGAATCGGTAGATTTGTAATTAAGTTTTTTTTCTTCCACAAAACAATTTTTATGTATTTTGCATCAGAACAAAATACGGCATTGTTTAAACCCCTTCTTTCTTCTTTTTTATCATCTCGGTAACCTGATCGAAGAATTTAGGGTTGCCGTCAGCCGCTGCTCTTTTTTTGGCCTCTTCTTGTATCTTTTTAACGTCGAAGATATGTCCCATGCATTCTTCTGCTGATTTACACCATTCAATACAGGTAGGAACTTTATCCTTAAATATTTCAGTGCCACATTTATGGCAATCGGCCTTTTCCTCATCACTCCACATCTCTACCGTAGCGCCGCAATTGTGGCATTTACGCTCAATTGGTGTTGGTGTCGTATTTCGAATACTACCAGGGCATCTTACTTTACCCATTCTTTAATCTCCTTAAATTATCTTGAAGATATTGTTTCAAATATGTAAACAAAATTTTATGCTAAATAGTTTCTCAGGTCAAGAATTTTATAAATACAAACGCTTTACAGGTTGACAATGAATTTCTGGTATTATATCATCATGCCGTTTCCAATAACAAATGCTCGCTGCTTTATATTGTATTGCTGTCTAAAATCCTCTTTGTGAGAAATTTTATTCATCTTCTCTTTATCCCCTCCTTGCGAAGGAGGGGAAATGGGGTGGTTAATTTTGGTTGCGGCACAGTTGCGCTATGGATAAAAAACAATCCAAACAAGACATCTCCAGCCTCGTTGCAAAATACCAGCGACTTGCCGATACTGGCAAGCTAAAGGATTACAATGAGGCGCAGACGGGCAATGAATTCATCCTCCCCCTGTTTCAATTCCTCGGCTGGGACATCCATAACACCCATGCCGATGAGGTAACACCAGAAGAACGCATCTCAAAAGGGCGTGTTGACTGGGCATTCAGGATTGACGGCATCCCAAAGTTTTTCCTTGAAGCAACTTATGTGTAATAAACGTAGTTCTTCAAAGGGTAGACGATAAAGCAAATAAAAAACACACTAATTGGTCGATATACCGCTTATACTGCACCATAAAGAGTAGATGAAAAGCGTCATGGGAAGGTTAAATAAGGTTATGGTAAGGCTTGAGTCTTGACCACACAACCAAGTAGAGTAGTACTTTAGGAAAACAAATTTTTACCATTTCTAAGGATTTACTAATATGGAAAAGACTTTAACCCGCGAAGAAATGCTGGAATTGGACAGAAAGGCCATTGAAGAATACAAAATTCCTGGGATTGTCCTCATGGAAAATGCCGGAAGGAATGTTGCAGAAGAAATCTTGAAAATGTTAGACGACCCGCAACAAGCAAAAGTGGCCATTTTGTGCGGGAAAGGGAATAATGGTGGTGATGGTTTTGTCGTAGCGCGGCATCTTCATAACCACAGCATTTCAGTATATGTTTTTCTCGTTGCAAAGATTTCCGACATCTTAAAAGATGGCGATGCTGGCACAAACCTACAAATACTCCTCAACATGAAAATTCCAGTGAAGGAGATTCTTGATATTCCCGGTGTAAACAGTATTTTAAAGGAGTTGAATGGTTATAATATCCTGGCAGATGCCTTGTTCGGGACAGGGCTTTCGGGGGATGTCCGTGAACCATTTAAAACGCTTATTAGCGGAGTTAACAATCTGAATAAACCTACTTTATCTGTGGACATACCTTCGGGTCTCGACTGTAACACTGGCAAATTTTTAGGCGCTGCCATTAAGGCCACGAAAACCGTAACCTTTGCCGTTGCAAAAAAGGGTTTTTACCTGAACGACGGACCGAGTTATACAGGAAAGGTTATTGTGTCGGATATCGGTATCCCAAAAGAATTGATTCATTAATTAAATTCCCACAAATTATTTGTATCTTCAAATTGTCTTATCTGTGAAATCCGTGTTCTAAACGCTTTTATCAGTCAGTGGTTTTACTTTGTAAGATTTAAACAGCCATTTTCAATAGTACATGTTTTTCCCTGATCATTTGACTTTACAATCGTTGCGCAGACAGGGGCGGTAACGCTTATAACATCAGCCCCTACAGAAAAACCCGACTGTTTGACAAGCACTCTTATCTTATTTGCAATGTTATTAAATGGAGTATTTCAATATTATTTTAGCTTAGGTACTCACACGTTGCGAGATATATCAATTTGTGATCATAGCTAAGGATGTTTGATGAAAAAAATATGAAATATTTGTAACTATTTAGCCAACTGAAGGCGGCTGAATAGTTACACTTATTTTTGATTCCATATATAATTGGACAGCAATCCGATTTGTCCTACTTGGATTAAAGACAGGTCAGGATTTATTGGATTTTTTACTTATACCCAAATTGCCAATTTCCCGGTATCTCTTTAGCCTTGCATCCTGTTCCAACCTGGCTTTCAACGGCTGATGGCCTCTTCGGCATGCGGCAACAAATTCGCACCACTCACATTTCTGAGTATTTTCAGTTGGCGAAATGGGGAATATGCCCTCGCGTATATAATGCAAAAATTCCTTTACGGTCTCCCAGCATTGCCCCTGAGAATCTTCCCATTCTTTTCCTTTGATCGCCTTTTCCGGTACACCCTTCTGCCCCTTTTTATCTTCCATATCCTGTGCAATATAAACAAAAGACGCATCCTCCAGACTTGTCTGACCTTGTCGAATACGCCTCTTCCTGATTTCTTCCGATAGTAAACGTTCTGCCATAACGATATAAAAGGGAAGCTGCAATTTTTGACCACGAATAGCAGATTTCAATAGATTTTCCTTCGGATATTTTCCTGATTTGTAATCGATTACACGGTATTTAATGGCATTTTCCGTTGACTTCAAATCTATGCGGTCAATCTTTCCCTTAAAGGTTAATTCTGAAGCCTTATCTTGTTTAGAGTATACAGACATGAGCTTGATTAGTTCGTCCTGTGCGCTGAGATGTGCCTTCCTTTCCAGATACGTGGGGATATAACCTGTTTGTTCGATACGATCCAGGTCCCATGTTACAAATTTTGCCAGAAAACCGAGTACCTCCTCTTTTTTGTTCTCCCAGAGGATCGGGTATGGAATTGGTATTTTTTGTTCAATGTCAGTGAAATATTTTTGGGTAATACTATGTAAAAGTTCAATTGGATTTAACCCTTTTGCCTTTTTGTAAAAATATCCTTTTTCTATCAAATGCCCATAAAAGTCCTTTAAAATGCGGTGATAAAGGCTGCCAAGATCCACGGCTGCTATTACATCAATCTTTTCCGGCTCTTCCAGGGACTCCAATTCTAGAACTTCCCCCATAAAAAACTTGAATGGGCAGATACCAAATGCCTCTAAAGTAGTAGGACTAATACCATTGCATGCCCGCTTTTCCCACCATTGAGACATATCACCAATAACACCATCATACGCCGTTAAATGGTGGTGTTTGTAACCTTCTATAAAATCTAGTGCTGATTGTGAACGAGCAAAGAGAACTGCGTTGGTCCCAAATGCCGTCATAAATGAGGCGGGGTCTATTTTATCGAGCGCCATTCGAATCCCTACTTCCTTGGGAGTAAGCAAGGAGATTTCTTTCCCAAAAAGTTTGTCTTTAATCCCACGCGGTACGTAAATGCTATGGTCTTGATAATCATTCCTTGCTATGGATATGTTTTTAACTTTTTGAAGTATATCCATAAGGTAATGTGACTGAACCTTAGGTTTTCCTGCTTCATCCGAACGTTCGTAGAGGAGATAAAGCTGTTCCTGTGCGGCATTCAACAGGAAGTAAAAGAGCAATCGCTCTTCTTCAAAGCCCCTAAGCTTTTCTGGAATAAGATTTCCCAGTACCCCAGAGAGTCTACGGCGGATATGATCTCTCAGAAACGGTTCTTCGGAAATAGCACGTGGGAACACCTTTTCGTTAAGACCCAAAATAAACAAAGCGCGGCATGGAATACCTCGAGCCGACATAGCATCCAGCACCTTCACTCCCCTGCCGTTCTCTATTCCCACGGGCAAGCCTTCCTGCCGGCAAGCATCCAGAAAGGTATCCACAAATTGATCCTGAGTTACTTCTTCATTCAAACAGTCCAGGGTGCATAGTGTATGCAATAATTCCGATATTTTGTTTATTATCAGGTGGTCTCTTTTTTGGCCCTCAGGATTTATACCTTCAGAGGGAAAGGTGATATAGGTTTGGAGAAAAAGAGCCATACTGCGACTCATAGCTGTCCACGATGCCTTTTCAGGAATAGAAGATAAGTCGATTGATAATTTACGGAGAATCTTCTCGAGAAATTCAATTTGATTTGCCGGGATACGGATGTGACTCCCTGTTTCTTCCTCATCTGAAAATACACCTTTCACCCCCTTTTTATCCCCCCCTTGCGAAGGGGAGGCGGGGGAGATAGTTCCATTCTTTTTTGGTAACAGTTCGCCCCCTCCCCTAACCCCTCCCACCAGGGGCGGGGAATACTCATTGTTCCCTTGTATTCCTCCCCCTTGATGGGGGAGGTTTAGGTGGGGGTGAACTGTTACCTTTTTTGTGACACCTTTTGACATATTTGCTGCATTATCCAAGTCCAGCGTCTCCTCTTCCATGGACTTCGCCTGCTCAAGCCTTGATAACCAACACTCAATACCGCCACGAATACCCAGTCTCCTGCTCAGGATATCCCAGAGATCAGGACGTGGGGTGACTCCTTTATGATCAAACGCAGGCGCCTTGAAGTAAGGCGAATTCAGCAATTCAACGACCATGGGACGATAATAATCTTCCCGCTTCAGGAGGAGTATTTGACGGATGACCTTTACCAGTGGATATCTTTCCAACGGCTCATGTGTGCTGGTTGTAAACGGAATATCGTTTTCCTGAAATATTTTGTTGATGGCATCAGCGTAAGGTTCAAGCGTCCTCGCAACAACTCCAATCTCATCCATCTTATAACCTGCTCCCGCCAATTGAAGTATCTCCTTAGCGACAGTCCATACCTCGTCCCTTTTGCCGGAGGCGTTAATAATGTGCACATTCGCCAAGTATTGGGTATTATCCGGATGCTGGATGGTTTGGCTTTGCTCACCACAGGTTTCGGATGGTTCTACTTCGCTCACCACAAGTTTTGGATTTTGGATTTCACCCTGAAATTCACGCACATGAGCATTATCCTCTAATTGGGAATTCATAAGGCAAGAAAATCCCGTAACTGGAGGCAGTTCCTCTACATCACGTGCCATCCCCAATACAAATGACTCAAAAAAGGGCTTTACGTATGCAAAGGATGGATGTTTCTTTTGGTAAGGCAGAAATAGCATGGTAGGATGAGACCTGAATATCTCTCCAAAAAAATCCTGTTCGACACCGGTAAGGTCATAGAACCCATACGCCAGAATATATTTAAAATTTTTAAGGAATTTTGAATCCTGCACGCATGAAGCAGCCAGATGATACACATCGGCATAATGGGATATATGTAAGTTCTTTAATTTCTGTTTGAACAAATCATACAGATTGATTACTCCGTTGAGTTTCTGCACCTCGGCACCCTCGATAAATCCTTCCTTAACGGCCTCCTTTAAGCTATCGATATGAACGTTTGCGTCAGCAAGGTCTTGTATAACCTGATAGAGAGACCCGGCAAGCGCCGGCAGCGACTGTACATTTTTAAAGAGAGGCTCGCCGTGTGTATGCTGCTTCAATAATCCTGCAATAAGGTATTCATACACAACCGAATGTCGAACAATTTGGCCAACATTCGCTCCAGCTCGTCTGCATATCTCGCTTGCAAAGACATAGAAGTTCATAAAGGAAATATTCATGAAACTTGTTTTCGTATATCTCGAACCAGGAGTGGCGTCTTGTCCCATGACCAGACGTTCCTGAAGCCGATTCAGCATCCAGTTTGTGGGCGCAACAACGGCAAGGGGTGTTAATGGGTCATCCTTTTTTAATGTTTGTATGGTATTTACAAACGAGTTTTCGAGGGATGGGTGATATTGTCCAATCTTAACGGATAGCATAATTATCGTTTGAGAAAATATTATTAGGGAATTATTTTTCCGAATTTATTATAAT
>Ga0209323_10001457_pt1 | contig 15640 bp, 18 predicted proteins | sample Rifsed19ft2_FD_184014 | JGI IMG/M metagenome (GOLD analysis project Ga0209323, IMG submission 184014) | Soil microbial communities from Rifle, Colorado, USA - sediment 19ft 2 (version 2) | ecosystem: Environmental > Terrestrial > Deep subsurface > Rock core/Sediment | place: Rifle, Colorado...
TGTGAACTTGAAGTTTCTGAGGTAATCGAGGAATTTGCTGTCAAATCCCTGCGTTCGGAGGTAGGCAAGGTGTTCCTCAGTGAACTTTACGCTTTTGAGGAAGAGGAGGACTTGTTCCAGTCCCGCGAACAGGAGATAGGAGCGGTTTTCTGGCAACCGTCTTATGAACAGGTCAAAGGTGGCGGGCTCAAATTTTTTGTTGTCGAAGTAGCTGGCGCACATGGTTAACTCGTACAGGTCGGTGAACAGGCTCATGTTTTCTTCGTTTAGGAAATCCAGAAAAGAGTTCATGCGCTATACTTAAAGGTGAAAGCGATTTAATCCTTTCTGAAAATCATTAAATCACTGTCTGCAATCTGCCGAGGACGTAGCTGCGTGCCGCTATTGCCGAAAAACCCTTGAAAAACCAAAAGAAAACAACGAAAAACGTGTGGTTTACGCTGGTTTATTTGAAAATCTTATATATGGCTATAGCTCATGTTACGGTGAGCGACATGGCTGAAGTTTGTCCAACATGCGGGCTTCCGAAGGACTTATGCGTTTGTGGCGAAATCGAAAAAGAGCAACAGAGGATTCGCATAAGACTCGAAACGAGAAAGTTCGGCAGACCAACCACGATAATCGACGGCATGGACGACCGAAACTCGAACCTTGCAAATGTAGCTCAGAAGCTGAAAGGTTTTTGTGCTTGTGGTGGAACGTCAAAGAACGGTCAGATAATGCTGCAGGGCGATCACCGCGAAAGAGTCCGCGAATACCTCATCAAGATTGGGTATCCAGAAGAGAACATAGAACTTCAATAACCACTAGCAAGGTGCAAAGTCCAGGATGAAACTGCTGGAAAACGTTCGTGAAGTATTTAAAACGCTGAAGCATCGGAAACCGTCACGGATTTACTGCCCAAGATGTTGCAGTCCCAAGATTCGTTTGTACAGCGGTCTTGACTTTTGGCTGACACCGAAAAAGTACGTGTGCAACGAATGCGGCTACGTGGGTCCTGTAGTTATGGAACTTGAAAAAGAAGAAAGCAGCTGAAATGCTTACGCGCTTAGTCGGGTAGCTCCAGATTTAATTGCTTTCTCAGGGTTTTGTAGCGGTTTCTCACCGTAACCTCAGTCACGCCAGCGGCTTCCGCAATGTCTTTCTGCGTCTTCTTTTCGTCATTCTGCAGACAAGCAATGTAAAGCGCAGCAGCAGCCAAACCCATCGGATCTTTACCAGCAGCAGCCCGCCTCTTTCTGGCGTCCCTGAGAATCTGTATAGCCACACCCTGCGTCTTGCCCGAAATTCCAGTTCTCTCAGCGATCTTTGACACGTACGTCAGCGGATCGGCAATAGGCATGTGCACTTCAAGCTCACGCAACAAAAGCCTGTAGCAACGAGCAACATCCTTCTTGTCGACGAGACTTGCCTCAGCAATCTCACGAAGAGTCCGCGGCGTTCCACTACCACGACAAGCCGCGTAGAGGGCAGCCGCAGCGATAGCAGCGATTGACCTGCCGCGAACCAAGCCTTTGTCTAAGGCTTTGCGGTAGATGACCGCAGCTTTTTCCTTAATCGGCGGTGGAATGTAAACCTTGTCGGAAAGGCGATCCAGCTCTGCCATGGCTTGAGCGAGGTTTCTGTCGACGGAAGAATGCACACGAGAGCGTATCTGCCATTTCCTCAAGCGCCACATTTGCAGCCTAGTAGAAAGGGGCAATTTCCTTCCAAAAGCGTCACGGTCCACTTGGCTTATGGCTGTAGACAAGCCTTTATCATGAACGGAATATGATGTTGGTACTCCAACGCGGCTTCTTGACGCTTTCTCTTCTTGAGTGAAAGCGCGCCATTCTGGCCCTTTATCCATCATCTGCTCATAAAGGACTAGCCCACAGTCGCCGCAAACAGTTTCTCCCGTATCATAATCGTGAACGAGGTTTTCGCTACCGCACTCTGGGCACTTGTCAACCAAGCGCTGATGCGTTCTGGCTTCTTTTTTGCTCAATCTTTTCCACTTCATCCATTATTGTGCGTAGAACCGTCACCATATCTCTTTTGGGCTGAGAAAATAGCACATTCGGCCCGCGCAATTCTTAGCCAATGAACAGTTTTAATATATAAGCTTTACGGTTTAGACAGAGAGATTCCATGCGTAATTTCTGAATACTTATGCCTGCTAATGATTTCGCTGGACAAAGGCTCCGAAACGTGATGCTTGAAATTCGCAGAAAGAGGAAAGTTTTAATCAAAAACATCTTATTTAAAACTAGCTCAAACACTCGGTTAATGAAGCCCGGTGGTGTAGTGGCCAAGCATAGCGGGCTTTGGACCCGCCGACGAGAGTTCGAATCTCTCCCGGGCTACCATTAAACCCTAGTCAGGTCGACGTTCAAACTCTCGGGTTAATGTTGGTGCGGGAGGGTTGGGTTTAAGACTTGGTTTAAATTCTCGGTTTTTGCTTGGATCCAGAAATCTAATTGGAAGATTGCGCGCGCTACGAAAGAGTTCACTCCTCTTTTTTTCTTTTAGCTTCTATGGCATCTAAATGCACAGCTAACACCCAAGCAATCCAGCTGGCTATTGCCTGACAGACAAAAAACGATTGATAGCAACAACCAAGATGTTGGTTCTAAGACGAGACTGATGTTCATAGCATCGCTAGCTACTCCTAAAGCAGCGAATGTTAATCCAAGTACCCAGAAAACAAACCCACCATCACAATGTGCGCCACCAGAAGCCACTATTTCTTCACGTTTCATCGAGCACTTTCTTAATCTCATAGATGATCACCTCCTCTGAGACGGAAGTATGCATGTACGTCTTCTGCTTCAATTTTTATGACCTGTGGAAAGACCTTCGATTTAATTCTAGATGACTCATATCAAAGTATTAAATAGTTGATAGTAGTAACCACAAGAGGAAAATCATGTCACTTGTACCAGAATTTGAGTTGGGCTTGTGGAACGCTTGGATTTTTATAGTCTTACAATTCTTATTGAATACGATCTTCCCAGGTCTGATTAACAAAGCGACAATGAAAAAGATGGACTTGCTCGCACCGTATCGTAAACCTACACCGCATCATAACACTAAGAAGGTTCTAGCTCTCGCTACTCATGCTATCATCATGCCTTTTACTATCTTTTACTCAATCTTCCTTCCTCTGAAGCTAGGCACAGTATGGTTCTATGTGGGTCTTCCTATCTGTCTTCTGAGCCTAGTTATGAACCTCATAGCTAGCATCAACATTGTTACTACCCCGCTTGATAAACTAGTTACCAAAGGGGTCTACAGCATTTCAAGAAATCCTATTTATTTCTCAGCATTTTTGATGTATGTAGGCATAGGGGTAGCCTGTGCTTCCTGGATTTTTCTGCTATGCGGGGTGGCATGGATAATCATATGGCACATCGCAGTAAAGGCTGAAGAACGCTTCCTTCTAGAGAAGTATGGAGATACATATCGAGAATACATGAATAGGACTCCAAGATGGATAGGAATACCTAGCTCTAGAAAAAATAAGTGAGATCAGTGAGGTTTGTTCTGGGTTTATTTTATTAAAAAAAGGGTAACGAACGTGAAGTCTTGAATAGTTCGCTCCTATTTCTTACTTTCAGCTTCTGTGCCAAGCAAATGCTTAGCCACCACTACGTGCATGTGACCGATTATGGCATTCAGACCAGCAACAATTGCCAGCAGTAACCAAGCCATTGACTCCAAGCCAAGAGTGATGTTCAAGGCATCACCAATGACTCCTAACGCAGCGAATAAAAAGCAAAGATACTGACAAACGTCACCAAACAAACTACAGTTTCTAACCTCAGCCTTTACCTTTTCACGGTTCTTGAAAGGTTTATCCGTGATGAATATCACCTCCTCTTTTCTTCTTTATAATAGCATGATTTCAAGTTGTATTAAAGATTTGAGAAAAAAGGTTCGAGGCTCATTAACGATTTGCATGTCAAAAAAGAATTCGATAACGCCTTGTTGTTTGGAGGCATCCAGCAGCCAGCTTTGGGATTTCAACTGGATGAAGATGTCACCGGTTTTCCCGAGTGAGATGTGATCATAGCGCGCGCTCAAGTGAGAAATTTAGACGAGATAAGTCACGTATCCCGGGCTACTACGGTTTTTAAATCGGAGTTTTCTTTGCCCCTTATTTCAGCTGGAACAACTTCATATTAAAAAAAGAAAAAGTGAACTGGTTGTTCATTTTACATTCTAATAGAAATTGGGTGGTGATTACTCAGGTCTTTTTGGACCTTCTGCCTCTTTTCCCGTTCCTTTTGCAGATATAAGATCATCAATTTTCAGAATCATGTTTGCAGCTTCGGTCGCTGACTTGATCACTTGCTGTTTTACACGCAAAGGCTCGACGATGTTTAGGTCAAGCATATTCTTTATTTTTCCAGTGAAGACGTCGATGCCATAGTAGGGTCTGGGGTTGCGTTCATGCTCTGCTCTTAATGAAACCATGATGTCAATTGGGTCGAGACCTGCATTCTCAGCCAATGTCATAGGAATTGTGTCAACAGCGTCTGCAAAAGCTTCGATGGCCAGTTGTTCGCGTCCGCCCACCGTGACTGCGTAGTTTCTCAGTTGTCGGGATATTTCAGCTTCTGGGGCGCCTCCACCAGCCACTATTTTGCCGTCTTCAACGGCGTTTCTGACGACACATAAGGCGTCGTGAAGCGAACGTTCTGCCTCATCCACGACATGCTCCGAGCCGCCTCTGACGACGATTGTAACTGCTTTAGGGTTCTTGCACTCTCTAATGTAAATAAGCCTGTTATCACCAATTTTGACTTCTTCAACCGTCTTTGCCTCTCCAAGCGCGCTAGATGTCAGGTCTTTGACGCTTGCAAGGATTTTTCCACCAGTAGCTCTCGCAATCTTGTCCATGTCGCCCATGGGAACACTCTTAACAGCAAGAATATTCTTCATATTCAAGAAGTGCAACACTAACTCATCAATTGACTTCTGAGATAACACGACGTTTGCGCCTGTCTTGCTTACCTGCTCAGCCATTTCTTTAAGCATTCGCTCCTCCTCATCCAGAAACTGCTTCATTTGTTCAGGTGAGTCTATGTTAATTTTGGCTTCAAATTCGGTTTTCTCAATATCAAGCTTGGCAGTCAGCAACGCTATTTTCGCGTTTTCAATGCGTTTAGGCATTTGTAAACTGGCAACTTGTTTGTCGATAACCATGCCCTTCACCAGCTCTGTTTCTTCCAAGCTTTTCCCTTGTTTCTTGACGACTTTTATTAAGTCAATGTCTGCTTTCAGTTTTCCACCTGTTTTTTCAGTAACCTGCTTCACGGCTTCAACCGCGATCTTTGCAAAGTGTTCTTTTGCCGCTGTTATGCCCTTACTGCCCATAGAAGTCAATGCGACGTTGACCAAGAGCTCGTCGTCTTTTATGCTCACGGGCATTGCTATACTGTTTACGATTTCCTGTGCCTTATCTCCCGCTTTTTTGTAGCCGTCGATGATCACGGTTGGATGTATATTTTGATCAAGAAGGTGCTCAGCCTTTGCCAGCAGTTCGCCGGTCAACACAGCAGCGGTGGTCGTGCCATCTCCAACTTCATTATCCATTGTCTTGGCAACTTCAACCAGCATTTTGGCTGCTGGATGCTGCACATCAAGTTCTTTCAGAATTGTCGCGCCGTCGTTAGTTATGGTCACGTCTCCGACACTGTTTACGAGCATTTTGTCCATTCCGCGTGGTCCAAGAGTAGACTTCACAGTCGCAGCTATCGCTTTGGCTGCCATAATATTGTTTCTCTGAGCATCTCTTCCAGTTGTTCTACCTGTGCCTTCCCTTAACACTAAAACAGGAACACTTCCCGAAGGTATACGTGACATGTCAAACCATCCTCCAAACTTTCTTATTTTTGCTGAGAGCTAAACTCAACACAACATTTTTTACAAACAATGCTGAGTTAAATATAAACTTTTTTGGAGCACATGATTTTTGACATGGTGCTACTGATGGTTTCTCGACTATTACTCTGAAAATAAAAAAGGATCAAAGGCTGGCGTCTGGCTTAACTTCAACACCTTGGCAATTTAGACTTGAAAGTTGTGCAGTTCATCTCATAGTTCTGTTCAATTATGCTGTAAATCGTTAGTGTTTAACCTGAATCTTAACAGGTTTAGTCCCATTTTCGTAGCATCGTGGAAAAGCTTGACCGCTGACTCATTTCTTTTTTTGGTTTCAGACCACTCTACTCCGACTTCCATCACTGGAAAACCCAACTTCTTACAGCGCAGAATCATCTCGGTGTCAAGAAACAGCCCGTCTGATTTGGCGTTATCTCGTATAACTTCTGCAACTTCGTGGCTCATAGCCTTGAAGCCGCACTGGTGATCATGTATGCCGTCGAGAAAAAGCGCTCTCGCAAACAGATTGTAAGCCAAGCTGAATAAAGTTCTGGTGAAAGGTCTCCGCACTCTGGAACCTTTAACATGCCGTGAACCGATCGCTAGTCCGCGCTGCTCCTTAGCCAACTGCACAATACGTGGCAGGTACTTGAGGCTCGCAGCCAAGTCAACATCCATGAAAACAATAACGTCGCCTCTAGCCGAGCGAAGCGCATTCTTGATGGCTTTGCCCTTACCTAAGCGAATAGGCGAATGCAGAAAACTCAGATGGGGATTGCTCTCTGACAGATTGGCCACGATGCGGTCTGTGCCGTCCGTGCTTCCGTCTTCGGCCACGATAATTTCGTAAGAACCTGAAAAGGAGCTAACGGCGCGCTCAACCTCTTTTACGCACTTTTGGATTCGCAAGGCCTCATTGTAAGCTGGTAGCACAATCGAAATCTCCTTTTCAGACGGCGCCGTTTTCAAAGCGCTCAACCTTCCCCTGATAAAAAATTATTGCTGTTTAATCATAAATGGTTTTTGAATTTTCGTTCATGGCTTAAGAATGGATTCAACAAATGGCGATTATTATTACTTGTTTTTATCGTAATCTATGCTTTTCGTTATTGTTTGACTTGGGATGCATGTGGATTCATTGGGATGAGACTCCCCATTTATACGGTGGGCTACAAGAAGCACAATCGTGAGAAAAAGACAACAACGAAAGAAGAGAAACAAAAAGACGAGTCATTTTTATGATTAATGAAGAACTTATTCTTGTGCTTGTTCGTGTTGTTCTAAGAATTCACGGATTGCCTCACGCACGACTTCGGCAACCGACACATATTTTCCTTCAGACTGCTTGACGAAATTTTGCAGTTCGATGAAGAGTTGCTCTGGGATTGAGAGATTTCGGTAACCTTTCCGAACCAAGTTAAAGCTTCCTTTGTAGAGGGTAAAGTGTGGGTGTAATATGATGCTTTTCAAGCACCCGTCCAGTACATTTTTAAGCATGCACACGTTAATATTTACAATTCGTGTATGAGGAGGTATCTATGTGAAGAAAGTCCTCTTTATTTGTGCTAAGCTTATCGAGGATTCCGAAGCCTATGAAGGTAAGACAAACATCGAGATAGAGAAGGAAATCGCGGAAGAGGTTGGTCCTATACCATATGTAGCGCGAATAGAGAAGGTAACAGTACTCGACTGCCCCCCATAAAAAAATGTTTAGCCGCTTATTCACTTGTCTAGCGAACCAATTTTGATAGATGTCTGTGATATTTTGGGTTTTTAAGTTGACGCATTTTCATAGCTCTCTCTGCACATTTTTCTGAGCAATACAGTTTTTATTAGCTCTACAGTCAGTAATGAAGAAAGGTGAACCGCAAAAAGGACAAATTCGGTGGTGCGTCTATCCTTTGTTCTCACGTTTCCAGAAATTCAAAACCAGTCGCTTTATCCTTAGCCCTATGAGCCGAAGTGCCTACTAATTCTAATACTATTACTTCGCCTATGCGCCAGACGTCGACGCCCATGCGCACGCAGCCAGTGACGGTCGTTTCGTTTCTTCCGAAGCTTGCGTGCATGTGCAGTTTCGGTTTTCCTTCCTCATCGGGAAAGATTGTGCCTACGCCGCAGGCTTCATGCACTCCGTTGAGAAGCGTAACCATAGGTTCTGGAGGAAGGACATAGCCGTCTTTTGGGCCTACGACAACGCGGCTTTTTCCTTTTGCGCCGCCTAAGAAGAAACAAAGCGCTGTGGCAATGTTGTTTTCAGCTGCGAACGATTCAAGAACTTCGGGAAGATGATCGCCGTCATGCAATCTTAGCACGAAAACTCTTCCGAGTTTCGCTTCAGTAAACTGCATTATTTAACCTCTCATTCTGAAACCTAGAAGGGGTGAGGGAAATCCAGTATAAAAAGGATTTTAAGTGCTAAATTCTTTTAAGATAGAGAGGTTTCTTAGCGTCTTCCTTTCTTTTTTCCAGAGACATATTTGAGTTGTCGCTAATTGCCGCGATGACAACGCGTTCTTCTACAGAGTTTTCTAATATTAGCTGCAGAGGCATTTCGGCTTGGTTGTCTTTTGCTTTCGACTTGCGCCGCACTTTAATCCTCTCTCATTCTCACAGAGAACACAAGTATAGTAAGACTTAATAAACCTTTTGAGCGACTGCAGCCCCCAAAAAACAAAAATCGCTTTATTCTACCGTGAAAAGCGGTCGTTTTTCCACACATCAGCTGTGTCGCTGTATCCGCGTCTTTCCCAGAAGCCCAACTCTTTCTTGCTGGTGAAACGTACACGCGTAACCCACAAAGCGCTCTTATACGCGTATTTGCTGGGAACAACCAGCCGCAGCGGGAAGCCTAAGCCTTCCTCCAGCTCTTTTCCATCTAGTTTATAGGCTAATAGAACATCATCGCCTGCGAGTTCAGCGAGAGCAAGCGAAGTCGTGTAGCCGTCTGCACACTCAAACGTGACAGAAGTGGCGGTTTCCTTAGGCTTAGCCACGCGCACTATTTCTTTGAAAAGCACGCCTTCCCATTTGCAGTTTAGCACGCTCCAGCCCTCAACACAGTGAAAATCGTTCACTGACACTGTTTTCGGAAGTTCCAAAATGTCATCCCAGCTGAGCGTCACGGGGTTTGCCACTTCTCCGTCAACGACTAAAGCATAAGTTTTCAGGTCGAGCTTTGGGTTTGAAGGCGTGATGCCCGGGTGGTCAATTTCCCACCTTAGAATCCGCTTGATGGGAGTTTGACCTGGCGGCAACTTTTTCGCGTTTTGATTTTTGGAAGACATAAAAACTCAAATAGAAACTTGCTGAGTGAAGAAAATAAAGTTTGCTGGACTGCAAGTGGAAAGGGCAAACAAACGCTGATGAGGAATCTACCTTAGGCGCGGGTAGCCCGATTAGCCGAATACCACAAAAAACAAAAGACACGTTACAACCAAAACGCCAGCCAATTCCAATATTTTTAAGCTGCCAGCGTACAGTTTTGTTAGTAACTAGAGCGCGCGCTATTTTCCAAAGATTTAGTGGCTTATTTCCGTCTCTTTCTTAAAAGATAGGTTAGATTCATGACCAACGACAAGCCAACAAGAACACCTTCCACAAAATCTGTAACTGAGAAGCCTAAATACTCAAAATGTAGAAATCGACCTATTAATATGCCTAGGGCAATAGATATCATGCCTATAGCCAATATGCTTTCGTCCCTAAGTTGCATTTCTTTCACCTTTTTCTATGTAGTCTGTGGATGATTATAAGATTTGTTAACTTCTCCGATTTTCTCAAGATATGACAGCACATCTCAAGTTCAGCGTACAGTTTTGTCAGTAACTATCAAGTGAAGGCCCGGCGTCGCTCCGCTCCGCCTCGCACGCCCTAAACGTCCGACGATTAGGCGCTCCAGCTTGTCAAAATCTAGACGACGCCATTGAGACAAGCTTTTTATATGCAAAGGAAGAAAGCAAATGAATATGACTAAACGATCTTATCAGCTTTGTTGTCCTAATTGTTCGAGAAATTTTCACATTACTTCAATAGAATTAGAAGCTCCTAAGAAGATGCCTACTTGGTGTTTTTATTGTTACTATCCTTTGAACTTCTATCCAATTGAAAAACGTGTTGAAATTGCCATCAATGAAATAACGAAGAATGCTTTTTTGATACACAGTTCTGAGGCGGGCGAGAAAGAACTTCTGGATTGGTTTATAGCTCTCTTGAGGCTATACGGCGTGCAGACACATATCATAGAAACGGACCCCAGACCAGTGGACTGGCTTCAAAAGAGCTTAGACGGAATACTCGCCGCGGATTTCGCCATAGCCCTTCTTACGAAGAGATACCAATTTTTGGGTGAATCGGGCGAAATAAAAGGATGGAAAGCTCCGGACAAATGCTATGATGAAATTGCTATATCCTTTGCTCTGCAAAAACCGATTTGTGCTCTAGTTGAGAAAGATGTGGACTCCGGGAATGTGCTTAATACTAGAGCGTGGTGCTATAAATTCACCAAAAACGCCGACATTGAACCCCCAGCCCCCATAAAAGCTGACATTGACTTCTTCCAGCAGTTGTTTTTACTGATTGAACAAAGACCTAGGAAACAATAGATACAGAATTCCGAAATTGAAAAGAAGAGTTGTTGCATATCTCCACAAAGGTTTTCGGTTCCTTGAGATTCCATTCCAACCCCAGTTTTGCGAGCAGCTTAATCTCTCAATCCTTTGTTTAAAATATGGTTAATCAACAACGATTAAGCGCCTCGGGCAACTCGATGCGGGAGTAATCCCAACTCACACGTTGAAAACTCTGTTTCGCTAAGCAGTTCTAATATCGTTTCCGCCTTTATATAAGGCGGCTATAGTCTCCTCAGAGCAGCTAGTTATGCCTATTTATAGTTTCTTTATATAAGGGGGGTATAGTTTTTTCCGAGCACTAGTAGTTCCCTCTCATGCCAACTAGTTCACCTGCTTTGCGTCTGGGTGCTCTGGAAAAAGCTTGACAGCTGCTTCTGCTTCGTCTCTTCCTTGGCGAAACGTGAGATTTTCACGCCAACCCTGCGAATTTCAAGCTCAGATTCACCGAGAAATTTTTCGAAAAGCTCCCGAACAGTTTCCCTAAGAACCTCCACATCGCTTACGGCTTTCTCCAACGTTTGCGACCGACTGTGAACACTCAAGTCAGCCATAACAGCAGTTATTCCAACCTGTTTGAAACCGAGTTTTCTCTCAGCAAGCTCCTTCCAGACATCTTCGGTTAGCTGACTAGTTTTCTCTAAAATAAGCGTCAAGTCACGCGTGTTCTCTTTCAAAGTAGCGATTCTACTGATTGACTCTGCTTCGCCCGCTTCCTGCACAGGCTCATCGTCAACGCCACCAGCCGCGTTATGAAAGTAAACGCCAAAGGTTTTGCCAAAAACCTCCACCAGCCTCTGCACGTCAAACCGTGCCAAATCGCCAATCGTCCTAATTCCCAACAGCTCCATTTTTGCAGCTGTTTTCCGCCCAACACCTATCAAACGGTCAACAGGCAACGGCGACAAGAAAAACGCAACTTCACCAGGCTTAACAACCGTAAGCCCATCAGGCTTCTGGCTGTCACAAGCAATTTTAGCAACAAGCTTGTTCGGTCCCACACCCACAGAAAAAGTAAGACCATGCTGATTCCTCACGTCGCCTTTTATTTTCTGCGCCAAAACCGCTGCCGCCTCAAAACTTCCCTGAACCTTCTGCGTCACGTCCAAATAAGCTTCATCTATGCCAACCTGCTCGAACGCATCAGCGAAGCCTCTGAGCGCAGGCATTATTTTGTCGGAAACTTGCTCATAAAACGCGTAATCCACAGGCAGAAAAACCGCTTCAGTGCCCTCCAACCGCTTTTTCGCCAAAAACAACGGAACCCCAGACTTAACCCCATATTTTCTGGCTACGTAATTAGCAGTGCTAACGGCTCCACTGTCTTCCGTGCGACCAGAATACATGCCAACGACAACAGGCTTACCCTTCAGAGCAGGATTCCGCAGTTCTTCGCATTGAGCAAAAAAATAGTCCAAATCCACCAGCATTACGACTCTGGCTTGCAAAAGGACAAAAGTCACCTCCGCTTTTCGAACAGCAGCCATGAGCCATCACACGTCGCCGTGTTTAACTGGCTCAGGTTTTCTCTACAAACCCCAAACCTCATCCCATTTTCCATGGCTAAACTGCGAACAGCACTCATGAGCTTAAGCCTAAACGCTTTAGGCAAAAGCGTGTACCCGCCTGTTTTTTCGCCTTGTTCGAAATAGAGAGGCTTCAGTTTTTCCGCGGCTTTAGGCATAGCCATAGCGAACCGCTGCCAGTTGTCGCGTTTTATTTTGTATGTTGAGCTTGTCACGTGCTTGACACCCATGCCTGCGAGCGTAGCTATCAGACTTTCGGGGTTGTTGTTTACGAAAGGGATTATGGGGTCTACGCGCACGGACACTGGAACACCCTTGCTAATCAGCGTTTCAACAGCCTTCAAACGCTCTGTTGATGACGGCGCATGCGGCTCGATCAGTTTCGCCGTGTTGTCGTCGTCTGTTGTGATGGTCAAAGCGACAGCAGAAGGAACCCTGCGTAAGAGGTCGATGTCTCGCTGGACAAGCGTGGATTTCGTGATTATCTGAATTCGGCAGTCATGCTGAGTTAGAATCGCTAGGCATATACGCGTCAAGCATTGTTCAGCTTCCATGCGCGGATACGGATCAGAAGAGTTGGCTATTGACACTGTTTCGCCTCTTAGCTTTGCAGCTTCGCGTTGTAAGCTACGGATTAAATCTTTCTTTGGTCTACAATTGAAGAATCGGGGGATATAGCTTGAAGCGTAACAGTAAACGCACTCGTGATCGCATCCCGTGTACGGGCTAAAAGTCAATTTAGGCGGACACGTGCACATGCTGGAACGCCAAGGATCGAACCGTGAAATTAACGTCACCATGCTTCACTAACGCTATATTATGGCGGAGGGCAGACAAAAACCATTCGCCATATTGGAGCTTTTAACAACCAAAAAAAAGCAACTTCTCATAAGACAAAAATCATCAAAGTATGATACCTGTACCTCTCTTTAAATTAGTCACAAAGTGTTTTAGCTTATTTGGTAGGGTTCTTTTCTTGGTATCTTTAGGTTGCTGAAGTGTTTGTCGAAGGATATTATGGCTTCGGCGTTTGTGGTGAGGGCGGTTGTGTATTGGATGGCGTCGTCCATGTCCAGCTTGTTCTGGATGGCTGTTTCGGTGGCTTTTATTTCGTCGGTTATATTGGTGTTGTGTATGTGAAGTCCTTTGTAGGCTGTGAGGCTTGAGAGGAAGGTTCGGAGTTCAGTCAGCTTATTCATGCTGTCCATGGTGACTATTATTGAGTGGACGGTGAAGTCTGTGACTAAACCGGTCTTTTTTCCGTCTCTGAGTTGGGATAGGAGTTTTTTGCATTCTTCTTTTCGGGGTCTTGCGAGGAGGATTTCTAAGAAGATGTTTGTGTCAACAAGGTACATGGTCGAGCACTTTTTTTGCCCAAAGTTTTCGGGTTTCATGTTGAAGAGTTACAGAGTCTACGTCCACATCTTTAAGGAGTCCTTCTATGGCTTTTACAGGATCACCTTCGAAGGTTAAGGTTTCGTTTTCGAGGGTTGAAATCCAGTTGAGGATTGCTTCTTCTGCGGCTTTGCTGAGGGCTCCTTTAGCGTAGCCGAATCGTTTCATTGCTGCTTCTCTGAACTTTTGTTCCAGTTTGGTGTTGATTTGGACCCTTAGCGACATACTATATTACCATATGGTCATATGGCTGAATTGTCATTTATACTTTTCCATAATTGCATTCTCCGGTATGCTGAACGTTTTGAAGACTAGTGCTCTCACGGAGACTATAGCCCCCTTATATAATAGACTGAAACCCAGAGTGGAGCATAGGTTGAGCTTTGGTTTTTCGTGTTTAATTGTTTTCTGTGTTTTGCCGCCTTTACTGTGTTGTCTGTGAAAGTGCATGGTTTTTCGCTTTGTTTGCTTGGTAAGTTAAGTTTTTTTCTTCCATTCTGTTTCAGTTGGAGAAACGAGCCTTAAATACTTGGTTGACTATATTATAATTGTAGTAGATAGAAGTCTCGATAACGCGCATCCGCAAAGGCTATCACATTTTCTATTTTATTACAAAAGTTGGAATGTATGTTGGAGGAGATTGTAACATGGAGGTAGTTTCAGGGGTCCTTTTTAGTATGGAAGAGAGTATTCAGGCTAAACTTCTGGTGGTAGGAGCAACTTCAAGAGAAAAAGCCGTGACAGTTCAAGAGGCTCACTTAGACATGCAGGAACAAAACTGGATACACTACATCGCTGGCGGTTTGTTTGCCCGGGTAAAGAAGGCAGCAGCTAACCTATATTACGTATAATTATAGCTCACAGCAAATAGAGGTTATTATAACGTACCAAAAACCCATGTTCGAAATTAAATGTACTGATTGTGGTAATAGTACCATGGTTCCTTTCAAACCCACTCCAGGCAAGCCCGCTTACTGCAAGACGTGCTTCTCAAAACATATGACCAGACAGTCAGAAAGTGTCGGCAGTAACAACTCGGGTTTTACCCAGAAACAAGTTTGGGCACGACGAAGAAACAACGCGCAAAAAAAGAAAGAAGAAGAACCGATTAGTATTTTTCAACGCCAGTAGGATTGTATCTGAAAACGCAAGGAGTTGCACTGCAGCAGATGCGCTCTGGAGTTCAAGACTATTTTGTGGGAGAGAATGTTTTTATGAGAATAATTGAAGGTTGGAAGAAAATAGACAATGAGAGAGGTTACCTGAATGTCGTCACTGGTCAGAATCTCATTGTTTCGAAGAAACAGTTTGGACAACAATACCTAGTGCTGCTGTTTCCAGAAGTAAAAAATGGTGATGAAGGCAGAAAAATATCGCCAGAGTTTGTTACCAAGTTAAAAGCTGAAGCGTTTGCGTTTGATTGGATGAAAAAGAACCCAAAAGGAGCTAAGGGAATCTAAAAATTACCCGCGTTTGCTATACTATTTGGAAAATGCGCACAAAATAACGTCTGCATAGAGACTAACTTGGAATGTATACCTTGACTTGATGGTTACTGACAAAACTGCACGCTGATTTTTGATGTAAATATAGGCTGGCAGTAGCTATTCTCCATGACAATGTTTCAATTCTTCCTGGAAGCACCCTCTTCTTCATCGTGTGTGTTTTTGTTTGTGCTAGCTTGGCAAGCGTTTCTTGTAGTAACTGAATCTTATACTCTAAGAAGTGAACAACTAATGGTATTTGGAACCTATTAGAAATTAAATGCAGAAACCTATAGGGGGTCGATCAGTATTGGAGCTTTTAACAAACAAAAGAATATTGAAAATACAAAAAGCAATCCAAAACTGCAACCCTATTAAAAGAGAAAGGCGTCTAATTGCAGAGCACAATACCTCACAATTGCCAAAAACCAATTCTGCACTGACCGTTAAGCTTTTCAAGACTGCAAGGGAAAGCTAATTACACACTTTATTTCCCTCTCTTCTTTAATCTTTTTCTCAAAATCTCATATATGTCCATTTGTAGGTGCTCTTGGGAAATGGGGCTACTCGCATCGTGAGAGTGGTGCGGGAGCACCACGATCAGCGTTTTGAAGGCAATTGGATTAAAATTTAATCTAACTACCTTTTTTAGGGGATTGTTAATTATTTCTATTTCTGTTCACATTTTGGTCTAAGCACAAGTGAGCCTTCTCGCCCTTTTTCTAACGATTTTTATGTT
>Ga0209323_10001462_pt1 | contig 15605 bp, 39 predicted proteins | sample Rifsed19ft2_FD_184014 | JGI IMG/M metagenome (GOLD analysis project Ga0209323, IMG submission 184014) | Soil microbial communities from Rifle, Colorado, USA - sediment 19ft 2 (version 2) | ecosystem: Environmental > Terrestrial > Deep subsurface > Rock core/Sediment | place: Rifle, Colorado...
CCGAACTCAAGGGTCGAAAGCCCTTGCTCCTTGCTGTTAGATTATGGGAGCATTATTGGAGCCGAAGGAGAGTGTTTGAACCTCTCTTCCTCAGTTTACAAAACTGTTACTCTACCACATGAGCTACATCGGCATATATTATTGACAATATACATCATATGTTGACAAAAATATATATAATAGATTTGTTATATAACAACTTTGTTATGTATTGGCACAGACGGAATGATTCGAACACTCATCTTGAACGTTAGAAGCGTTCTGCTCTGTCCATTAAGCTACGTCTGTATTATATGTCGGGAATTATAACATTATATGTCGGAGACTATAATAGGATTATTGGTAGTGCCTTATTGATAGATAATCTTCCACTTATTAGGCAAGCCTTTAATCTTAACAAGATAATGAAGAGAGTTACAAACTTTACAAGTTAATTCAACATCGTTTCTTCTTCCAGCAAGAATATCATAATAGAGTGATTTCTGTTTTGGACCATGTTTCATTATCTTCTCTTTATGACCACCACCATTAATATGATTGATTTCTAAAGCTTCTAAATTATCGCAACCACAGTTAATGCATTTACCACCAAGCAATTGAATTACTTTAAGCCTAATTTCTCTTACGTATTTTCTTTGTTTGTCTCTGTTTTCTTTTTTCCACTTTCTATCATATTCTCTTTTCTTTTCACCAGTATATCCCATTGTATCACCGCTATCATGTAGTACGACCAAGTATTTAAATGTTTCTGTCGAACTGTAAAAGGATTAAAATAGTGCCTGTGTGAGTCGAACACACACCGCAAGCTATCCCCCAACGAATGTTCAGAGGCGAAAACCCCTTAAACGTTTGTTCAAGGGCTTGCTTCCTTCCGTTAGAGATAAGGCACTTCAAAAGATTTCTGTTCATGGCAATGGTTTCATCAACCAAACGTTTTATACGCTTCATACCACAAACCCAATGCAACGACCACAGCAACATAGAACTATGATGGCAATCATATCATTTAAAATTAATGTGGTTTTACTGTTGCTCTATAAAGCCGTGGTCTTCTGGTTTGGCTACTCTCGTAACCCATCCAAAATTCGCATACTTGGTACGACATGTTGCCATCATATTGACCACCATTATAGTGTTTGAATCATAATAACACCATAGTATATAAATCTTTCGGTTAAAATACTACTAATTTATAAATGTTACGGTTACACTGGTTCTCTTTCGAATACATCTTTATCAGATGGATGACCAAACTTATCTTTCAGGTCAAATTTGTAGAGTATTGTAGTTTCATCAGAATCGTAAATAAATAATTGATTATTCTCTATCTTCCATCGTCCAGTTTCTATCTTTAATAATTTTGAGACATTACCGTAAATCAATTCAAGTTCTTCAATAACTCTGAAAGTTGAAAACGTTACTGAAATTCCATTCTCATAAAAAATAGCCATATATTTTCCAGTGGCATTAAAATTAAAATCTAAATAGTATAATCCACCTTCCAATTCTGTGAATGTTTGTAGTGAACTTTTAATCAGAGATGGAGACCAAATATAAGCTGTAACAACTTTTCCAGTTACAAAACCTTTGGATTTATATCCAATTCTCCCTTCTCCTATATGGAAAATCGTTGGCATAATACGTCATTATATAAACTATACAGTATGATGATATATTTAAGTATTACGGTTATACTGTTCTACACAACAACAGATTAGCCAACCATTGCTGGACTTTCGAGAGCATCTAATTGGTCGCTAAGGACTTTCAAATCATCTCCATCTGCACCACGAACATTAGTTTCCGCACCAGTTATAGCAGTTTCAACATCTGCCTCACTTGCAGGGTCAACAGGTAAAGCATCTGTCTTGACTCTTACTGCATCAACATTAGTTCCAACAGATGAAATGTCTGTTGCTACAACTTCATATGTATCTATTACCTGACCTTTTCCAGAGGGAGATTCATAAGCCATTATTAACCAGTAGCCAACTACATCAGGAGTAAATGCTTTATAGTATCTTCCAGTAGTACCAATTTCAGCCATTACACCAGATTTTCCAGCATCAAGAGCATAGGTCTCATCATAGACGTTTAATTGAACGGTCTTACCTGTACCAATACTTACCGCTTGGTAGAACACAACTATAGGAACGTTCACTTTATGAGACATAGTATACACCTATATCTTAGTATAGAATAGTCTTATATATAAATATTTTTATTCATTTTAACAAAAAAATTAAGGAGTTACTTGTCCACATTCAGACCACACTGATTTTTTTTCCTTGGTTTTTTTGCATATTCCATAACTTCGATTGAAATCTGGACAAATTCCACAATTCATTTACCATATCCCTCTGGATATTCTACATGAATACGTTTACATTTAAGGCAATGCCATAATTTAACATTAGGGTCTCCGATAATTACATCTTTAACTTTAATAGTTGATGGTATATTCTCCATCTCTGTTCCACATGTATTGCATATCATTTTTCTTCTCCTTTCAAAAACTTCACACAGGCACAGTTACACCAACAACTTTCGCAAGTTTGTATTCCTTCCACCTTAGCTAAATAACATGATTCCATATTAACACCTTAAACTCTACGTAAAGAACTGAGAGTATATAAGCATTTCTATGGAATAAAACAAAATCTAATAAAAGTCAATAATATGTCTAAAAACGTACATATTGGTTTAATTATTGGTATTTTACTTGCGATTTTTCATGAAACTTAGTATATCTATTACACGAGCTTTAATGTAAATATTATCATTTTTTCTATCTTCTTCAGCTAAACTTTCAATGAAGTAAATATCCTTGGGTAAAACTATTCCGCCGCCCACTCTTGGAAGCTCTTCAACTTCCCATTTACCAACAGTATTACCGTTCTGGTTAATAAAATATATGATGTACATGTTATCACTTCTTATTTATAAACTTTATGGTCTTTTGTCTTATCTAACAAAACTGGATAGAAAATTTCTATGTTACCAAAGAAGTAACTTTCCATTCTATATTTCTTGCCACATTTTTTGCATTTAACAATTCTCTTAATCGGGTCAAATTTAGTATTTAAACTAAAACAATAAAGACATACTTCATTTTCCTTCATTTACACAACCTTCAAAGTATTAAATATATTATCAGGAATATTATATTTGGCTCCGCATTTCAAACATTTTATTATTTTCTTAAGCGAATCAATTTTCATGTCTTGACTTCCACATCTTTTACAAAATAATATCTTACAACATCTACAAATAGAAATATCTTCATAAAATATTATTCTTTTTTTATTCATTTATACATCCCTCATAATGACAAGTTTTTCTTCGTGGACACTTACGACAAAATTCTACAAATTCGTTTATGTTCACAGCAAGTTCTCCACATTCAAATCACAAATAACGAATTTCTCATCAAGATATTTCTCAAGGATAGGTTTAACATCTTTCCACTCAAGTTTACCATTACCACATCCAACTCTCGGAAGATAAACTGGTATTGGAATTCCAGAAAGATTATAATGAAATATTTCTTCCAATTGTTTAGCACTTTTCTCTATAAGTTCAAGGTCTGCTTTTTCCCATGGGTTATTATGCTTTACTGGAAAAGTTAGCAATCTATATTTACGGAATGCAAAAACAACATTACCATATTCTTTAAGTAACAAACCTAATTCTTTAGGCAAATTTGGAAATATCATTTTGGCATGAAGAGCAAGTCCTCTTCCCATTGCACATTCGCCGTTATTCTTTACAAATCCATTAGTAGGAATAACAATAAATTTTCCTTTTCCCCAAGCTAACCAAATATCTTCTTTTATTTCCTTCATCTCTCTACACCTGAAAGAAGTGAGGGATTTCGGGGATACAATTTATCGGGTCGTCTTTTATTCTTTCCCTTAGAAACTCTGGATGGTCTGGTTCATCTTGCTTTACTTTATTCTTATGGAAGAATTTTCTGAACCAATCAAACAACTTTATCACTCATGTTCAGCATCTTGTAGGCAACCCTCAGCTTTAAGGTCATAGATTACAGCAGTAACCTTAATTTCTATTTCCATACAATCACCAATAGCTAAAGTTTCCTTTACAGCTTTGGCAATTGCGGCTTGAACATCAGAGGATAACTTTACAGCTTTTACTTGTGGCATATAATCACCAAACTATAATTAGTTGCGTCCTTTATAAACCTTACGGTTTGGAAGGCATTTACTATCACGATTTACAAGAACTAAGTTCTCACCAATCATCCTAAAGATACAATGACATTTAGGACATTTAAAAACTCCAATTGGAGATTTACCATTATCATGCGTCTTTAAATTAACGTCACAATCATGAGGACATTTATGCATTTATTTCTTCCCCTCTTTCTTTCCACCAAATAGTAACCAACCAATAAATATAGTCCACATTATTCATCTATCTTCCTTTCATTCTTTTGTTCCCACTCATAAACTCTTTCGGCTAAGGGGTTTCCAAACTTGCATTTAAGCTGAAATAATCTGTCTTCTCTAAGTTTCTTGAGCCGTTCTTGAGTCTTCTTTACTTCTTCCTCAGCAGTTAATATCTCTATATCTTCCATCGGATTATCTTCACTATCCATTATAGCCACCATTCCTCAAGATTATCTATATCGTAGAGGTCACAAAGCTTCAAGTATTTATCATAAGTATTACAAACTTTCAAAGAAACAAACTCTCCGAGAATAACATGTAAGAATTCATGGTTCCATCCAGCTATGAAATCTCCTTCATCATTATTCCATTCTTCCTTCTCACGGCTGGTAATAGTTATCTTATAAGTTCCATTCCATTGCCTATAAACACATAGAATTTCATATCTCTTAGGAGTAACCTTTCTAATATTGAACCATATGAGAGTCAAATCTAAATCTTTATTCACTATTTCCACTCTCTATCTTCTTCATTGACATTAACTTTAATGTACCAACGCCCCATATAATGGTTGCAATAAGAGCCGCATAAACACCAAAGAGTACGCTAACTCCTAATCCCAACATTAGAATTAGGCAACCAAGCAATAATTTATCGTTGTAATTCAAATATTATGTCTCCTTTATAAAACAAAGTTTATAAATGCTATCATTATATGAGAAACCAACTATTTTCCAGCCATCTTTAAGATATTTATAAATTATTCGTTCAGCTTCATATGTACCCTCAATGGTCTCAATTTGTACATTAAACATTATCTGTACCAACCACGTTTATCCTTAAGAGCTAATTCCTTTAAATCCTTGAGGTAAACTCTACCAACGAGAATCATATAATGATTCCATCGTTTAACTCTCTCAGCTTGCATATCAGTCCACTTATCTATCTCAACAGGCAATTCAGGCGGTAAATGATTACCTTCTACTCCGCAACCTTCACATTGAAAGTTAGGGTCGTCACCAGTATCAATTACGAGAAATTTTGCTCGTCTATCACCAGTTGGCTTTAGGCATGTAACTTCCCATACTACTACTATTTTATCGTTCTCATTATATTCCATACGCTCAAACTTCCACATAAGTCTATAATAGTTAAACTTCTTAATAAACCTTACTGTTTCTAAACGGCAACTTAACTCATTTATTTAAGCGGCTATTTGGTCACTTTCTGGTTCTTCATTGTCTAACTCTTGTTCTGCTCTCATTAACCTACTTATAGGCGGTCTATCAACCAAGAATGCACCCACGAGTATATCTTCAGGTAAATCCATTAGTTCCTTAAGCTGGAAATCCTCTAACTTATCCTGCATTACCTATATACCTCAGTAAAGATATAACCGTTAATTATTGATTCGTTTTCTCCATCAGACATTTTCATTTCAATAACTTCGTAAGTAAATTTCTTTTTACAATCTCTACATTTGAGAGTTCTCTTCATTCCATCTATTTTAACATGAAATCTTCTGCAAACTGGACATTGACATAAATAGAGGAATAATGATATTTTATTCTGCATTATAGGCACTTGTCTCCGCCAATATATTCTTTCTCGTAACCACATTGAATGCATACATGAAGCTTCTTCTTGCGTACAGCACCATAATGAGCCTCAGAGGGTAAATCAAGTATATTCATCTTGCATCCACATTCAGGGCATTTCAATCCTAAACCTCACATCCACCAATTTAAACTATCTCTATAGAGGGTAGTTCAACATCCACTAACTTAAACTCCTATTTATATATAGGGCATATTGGCATTCTCCTATATAAAGCTTTCTCTTCTAACTCATCAACCTAATTTCTCCAATCAAACATCCATTAACTCAGACTACTATCTATATAGAGAACTTAACATCCATCAACTCAACTTACTATCTATAAATAGGGCATATTGGTTAATTCTGAGTTGCACTATTGGTGAGTGTGGGGGAGTAATGCGTAGCAATTCGAAGTATAATAGTGATTCAATGTGCGTTATATATTAATGTCTCTTACTTAGTTTTAGGGTTATTATTACTAATAGATTTTTTAACAGTTTTACAGCGACCAGAAACCCAGTCCGATATAGTTCTTGACGTTACATTAACGTCTAATTGGGTTTTAAGAATTAATTGTATGTCCTTATTAGTATAGCTTTTCTCTTTAAGTTCCTTTGCCATTAAGAAGGCTTCTTTGCGTTTGTTTATCTCAACGTGTCCTGTAATTACGAGTATTTGTTTAAACTGTTCTGTTTCTTCGAGTTTCTTTATCTTTAAGCTAATAGTCTGTTTCTGATATTCAATTGGTATAATGTCCGTTCTTGACACAAGAAGGTCTGGAATCGTCTTATTTAGAATAACAACCTTAAACCCTGCTTGACTTAATGTTTCCGCTATATTCTGAATCTCTTTTTCGTGATTTTCGCTTGGCATATCAATTCACCGATATGTTTATAAGTAAGTGTAATGCAGAACCAATATATAAACTTTATGGTTTGTCCATAGGGTTCATCACATTGTTTCACTATTACTTAACAAGTTTGTTCGTCACATGGAGAAAGCCCATGGGTTGTGTCGTATAGTAACGAAATTAAATAGGGCAACAACGTGCAATAATAAATTTTAATATATAGAGTATGCTTATAATATGACTTGATATTACTCAGATATACCTAACCAAAAAGAGCTAATCTTCTATTCCTTTTCCCTTCTCTCTTAAGGTCATTATAGAGTTTTACACCCTTACTACGGGTTTCATTATGTCTCAATTGGTGATGGTGACAACATAAAAATACAAAATCCTCAGAATGTAAAAGGAAATAAAGAACTGAATAAGGATGCTTATTGCCATGTATTTCGTGAAGTTCTAAATTATCTTTTCTCTCACAATCAGCACATTTTATTTCTATGTTTATTACTACTAAGCATATCACGACATATTTAGGTCATATTAGCATATCATTATGACTAACATCTATATAAACGTTGCGGTATGCTTACCTTATGTCGTTGTCTATACCAGATATGCACAAATTAAAGTTATTGAGAATAGAATAGACAAGTATAGATATGCCATTTCTATAGGGTGTATTATACAGTTTAGGTTAGTTAGTCTCTCTATAGCTCCATTTTATAGGGTGTTCTTATATAGAATGTGTTATATTGTTCTCTGTTTATAGCTCTATAGAACACCTTACTTAAGCAATAACACCTTTTACTTAAGCTTCATTTCTCCGTTCTTGTTCATTCTAAAGCCTTTTTCTATAAAGCGTTTAGAACCTAAAAACTCTCTTAAGCTCTTATCACTGTGTATCCATTGCTCCGTTTCTTCCATAGTCATGTTTTTGCCGTTTCGTCTTAAGTCGTTAAGCATATCGAATTTTATTTGAGCTTCTTTAGTGTTTAGTTTTGGCATTTTGTTTTTACCTATTAGAAGGTAATAGCACAGCTATATATAAAGCCTTGTGTACACTTTTGTACGTGACTAAGCCTTAATTATGCACTCTTGAGCTATAGTTTAAACGTTGTTGCTCTCTCTAAACGTTGTAATTCTCTCTGTTTCTCTGTTTGCTTAACGAATTCCCTTAAGCTTTTAACGCATTGCTTAAGATGTTTTGTTGTCATGTTCTTTATTTTCTCTGAGTCTAATCCAGCGTTTGACATCCAAGCGCGTCTATAGAGGTTAACGTATTCCGTTTCTAAATCTTCTCTTTTATTTGGCTTTTTCTCTGATATATGCATTGCATTTTTCCATATTTCGGGATTTGCCATTTAAACACCTGATAATAAACTTTAAGCATATGCATTTAAAAGCTTTATGTCCTCATTTAATATTAATGGGAAAAAGTCGTTTATTATCGTGTCCTCTATTCTAAAACAATCTATAGAGAAACTTAAATTTTCATCTTTTAGAAGTTTCTTTTTAGGAATAACGCTTTTAGAAATGCATAATAAAACCATTTTTTCAGTTATGTATTCACCATTAATATATTTTTCAATTCTGTTATTTCGTGCAAATAATAAAGCTGTGCTCATATCAGATGTTAAATAAACGCTTTTATCTCTGCTTAAATCTGGATAATTGATAAATTCTTTTGGAATTTGATTATTAGGCTTTAAGCCATGCTCTAAAATACTGTTTAATCTTTTCTCCGTTGTGCCATGATATAAGAATCCGCATTTAAGCCTATTTATCCATGCGTTAACCCTTCTTACATACTCACATTTTCTTCTGTATCTAATAGTTTTAAATAAAATTCTCCATACACGGACACGATAAGAATAAGCTCTCATTGATTCATAATACTTTATCTTTTCTTCTATTGTCATATGCTTAAGTTTCTCTTTTCCCTCTCTGGTTAGCTCTAATATTGAGAACATTAAGATAACACCACAGTTAAATTATTTAGTGTGACAAAAGCATAATATAGAAGCATAAGAATAAGCGAAATTTCTATAATTCGTTTATCCCTTCTCAGAGAGAATTTAGAGAATAAAAAGAAAAAGGCACAGTTAATAAAGCTGATAGAGAGAAGTTTAAAAGGTAAATTAAAAGCGTTATAGCCATGTTCGAATAATGGGTTTAACTCTGTGTGTCCTAAGCTTAAGCCTATTAGAGTTAAAATAACGTCTAAAACGTTTAATATGAAGACTGAGAAACTTATATAATAAATCTCATTTAGTTTTAAGTTTCTCATGGTTAACACCTGATTAAACACAAACACCTTTAAACTCTATTTCTCTATATTCTCCAACACAGAGTTTAATATAAAATTCTGTTTGAGACGTTGCGAAAATCTCAATCCATTTCCCATTTATTCGCATGTACATTTTTGTTTAACCTCTAAAAGAGTAAGAGACACGGCTATATATAAAGGTTAGCGTACACTTTTGTACATGGCTTTACCCAATTCGAACACCTGAGAGAGAAAAATTAAGGTTTATTTAATTCTGTTTCTTTTCGGTATAGGGTTTTACTATGTCCGTCTATTTTTACCCTATAAACAACATGGGTAAAAGGTGTTATTTTTCCATCTACTACACCGTATAAAGCGGAACCTATAACAACACCGATTAAACCGCTTTTGGTTTTTACTTTTTGCCCTATTCTAAATTTTCTCGGTATTAGACTTTTCATCATTCACACCTGAAAGAAACTTAAGCCTTATTCTTATAAACTTTATACCATTTCGCTTTTGGCTTAAAGTTAAAGGCTAAAACGTTTTTATGATAAAGCTTTAGCTCCATTGTGTTCTCTATAAAGCTTATCCTTAAGCCTATATTACATGTTTCTTTATGAAGTTTAGCCGCACAGATAAAGCCATGTTCTTTAAAGCAATTTGAGCATATTTCTTTTACTTCGCTTATTTCTTTTTCCATGTTAAACACCTGATATTAGTTTTAAGGATTTGTTTGTATTATCTTTTCAATAGTTAAGTTAAGCTCTGATATTGTTAGAGTAAGCTTAAATGTTGTGTTTGGTGTGCCTTGTATGTCTAAACGTGTTAAAAGAACTGTTTCATAAGGTTTAACTAAAGGTGTTAAGCCTTCTTTAGTGAATTCTGTACTATTAGCCAAAACGCTTAAATGCCAATTTAAACCTTCACTTAAAGCGTCTTTTCCCTTATTAGTTAATAGTATTCTCTGGTTTTCTGGTAGTGTAGAAACTACGTTTTTAAAGTCAACATCTAAACTTAATTTAACGTCAACAGAAACGTTAAAATCTACTTTTCCATTATCGCTTATAGTGGTGTTTGTCTCTGTTTGTGTTTCTGTTACTGATTCATTAAGCTCTGTTTTGTTAAGCTGTGAGTTAACAGAGTTAGAAGGCTTAAGAGCTAAAAATAAGCTTATGGCTATTAAGCTTAAGGTTATTGCGATTATTCCAACTTTAAGAGCTTTTCGCATTTCTTAACACCTATAGAGAACTTAAAGGCACAGTTCTTAATAAACCCTTGTGTACAAAAGTGTACATCTATTTAAGGCTTTATGATTTATCACATTAAATTAACGTTAAATCCGTTAATAAATTGTTGATAGTTACATGTTTTACATGTGCCTTCTTTAGTGAATTCTGTTTCTTTTTGACAATTTCCACAATATTTTTTATTCATATTCGAACACCTGAGAAAAACGTTTAGTCTCTCTGAATCTCTTCTAAATAGTCATGTGCGTTAAGCTCTGTTAAGTATTGCTCCGTTATTGTCGTTATGTTCTTTATTTCTGTGTTTATTGTTTGTCCATGACTTAAGCTTTCGTGAATTGCTAAAGTTAAGCCTTGAGACGCAACAATAAACACTCGCCCGTCTAAATTTTTTCGTCTATAGCTCTGTGTTATTGTGCCTTTCCATAGCTCAGTTTTTAGGGTTTTAGGATGCACCACAGAGAATAGAATATCTTTTCCGTTAATCGTGTCTATATCTCCGTTAAATATTGGGTTTTTTTGCATTTTGTTTCTCACCTTTTGATAAGAAGGTTAAAGGCATACGACTTAATAAACCTTTGTGATTTTAAAGATATGTCTTTTAAAGATACGTCTCTAAAACCTCTCTGTGATATTTTTTGCTTCTATATCGTTTAAACGACATTGCACAGTTAAAGCCAATTCTTCTTTTAAATCGTTATCACTTATTATTAGTTTATCCAGTGAGAGCATTTATACACCTGAAAAAAACTTAAGTGAATTTGGCTTTTTCGTTTACTGTGTACATCTGTGTTTTTTGCATGGTTAAGGCTTTTATTTCTTCTATTATTAATGTGAATTTATTCCAAACATCCCACAGTAAAACGCTTTCGTTATTTATTAACTCTGTTTTATCCGTGTAGATTAGCCATAAGCTAACGTTATCGCTTTCGATTAAGCCTTTATCGTTTATCCAATAGCCAACAACATTTTTAAGCTCTGTTAATCCATTAAAGAGCTTAATTAAATCCGTTTGGAGCTTAAGCAGTTTAAAGTAAGCCTTAATACTCTGTTCTCCGTTAAGTTTCTTAAGCTCTGTTTCGACTACAAATACTTTTAATTCCATGTTTTACACCTGAAAAAAGTTTAGATTGTAAAAGCTCTTAAACGTGGTGTTTTATCTATTCTATGAGCTTTTAAGTTTTGGTAGAATTCCGTTTCTCTTACATTTCCCTTTTTATATCGCTTTATCAGTTTTACGCTTTTTAATTTTTCCAATTTTCAACACCTGATTTAAGGATTTATCAATGCTTTATTTAACAATAGAGTTTCTAAAGGTGTTAATTTTTTCCTTTTAAGTCGCACGTTTCACATTTAGTTAAGCCCCAAATTTGAACAGTCCAACATTCAGAGCTTAACTTATTCTGTGAAACTGTTTTAACTTGTGCAGTTTTAAGCTCTGTGATTTTAAGCTCTGTTTCGTTTATGTTGTCGTTACATTCACATGCACCACTATACATAATTGGGTTTATCATAGAGCCTATATTGCGGTCTTGCCAATTTCCAACAGTCATACCATTCTCATTAATGAATATTTTCGACAACATGCTTAAGATTATGGCTTTCGGATTAATGTTTAAGAGAGCTTCGAAAAAGTCGCCGTGTACGTGCCAACATGCGGAACCATTGCTTTTAATGCCATTTCCATAAATAAGCCATGACTGATTAAGTTTTCTACCCTTAGCTCCTTTTTTAGCTGAAATTACTCTTAATGTCGCAATTATGGTTTTCCCTTTATTGTCTAATCTTCCGAATTGGACATTATCGCCGTATTTTCTGTTAACTACGTCTAAAGCTTTTTGCATTTCTATTTGACTCACGTTTTTAAATTGCATTTTACTTTTTCACCTGAGAGAGAAACTTTAATATTTTCTGTGATAAAAGGGATTTGTTTGTATTGCATGGCTTATTTCTTTTAGTGTTATCATTTTCTTAATATCCTTAAGAGATTAATAGCATACTTACTTATAAACCTTACATTCAGAAATTTACTAAAATTGTTTAATCTGATAAAAAGTCTTATATATCTGATTATCAACTAATTGTATAATAAGGAGAAATTTAATATGTCTGAATATCATAAATTAGCATCTAAAAATTGGAGAAAAAATAATAAAGTTCATATTATGAAATATATCAAAGAATATAATAAACTTCATAGAAATGAAGTAAGTAAAACTCATTTAAATTGGACACAAAATAATAGAAAAAAATACAATTCTATAGCTAAAAGATATAGGGATAAAATTCATTTATTAAAATGGCAAATAGTGTTTAAGTTTCTTGGAAATAAATGTATGAAATGCGGATTAGAAACTAAATATGTTGCAGTCTATGATGTTCACCATATAGATAAATCCATAAAAGAAAAAGGTAGAATAGGAAAAGATAGAATGGGTTTAAGGGTATTTGAGTTTTATATTGAAAAGAATAAGGATAATCTTATGCTTTTATGTTCAAATTGCCATAGAATAGAACATCATGGAGATTTAGTAATATAATCTTTTTCTGTAATATGGATTAGTTTCTATTTGGTGAGCTTTTCCTCGATAAGCAGAAACTAACATTAAGCCTTTTTCTCTGCTCTCACAGAACACCACAGTTAAGTTTAAGCCTTCATGGTAAACGCTAAAATGTTGTGCCTTATTCCATGCAAAACTCTTATCGTTTTGTGTCGAATTATCAGCTTTTGAAACACCATTAAGCAGAGCTTCTTTTATTTGCTCCATGCTTATCTTTTCTAATCGCATTTTGTCTTTAGCATGGTAGCTTAAGAATAAGCCATTTCTAAGCAGAGTTTCGATTTTTTGCTTATCCATTTTTAAAAGCCTTCTATTGCCATTTCTAAAACTTCTTTAATTTCTTTATCTGTTAAGCCATATTGTTCTTTAATGCTCTCCGCATGGAAAAAGAGCTTTTGGCATTTCATTCTTTAAGCCTTCTTATGGAATTCTTAAAGTTTCTTTTCTCTGTTGATTAATCTGTTTTGGTGTTTCTTCTTTTGTCTTTATTGGCAAAAGAATATTTAGCATTTCGCTAAAGTCTTTTTGGCTAAGTTTCTTTTTTTGAGTTTTTCGTTTAGTCATTTCTTAACACCTTTTTCTCTCTGGTAGTCTAAAGGTGTGGTTATTAATAAATGTTTGTGTACACTTTACTATCACTTATGTACAAAAGTGTACACGATAAAAATGGCTTAAGAGAGAATTAAACATTAAGCTTAAACGTTTCTACAGTAGTTAGCATTACATTTTTTGTTAAATCTGATAAAAATATTTAAATAGTTTTTATTGCATTAATTTTTTTATGATGTGGTAAAAAGTGTTTGATAGAAAAGAGTATATGAAAAATTGGAGAAAAGAACATCCTCAATATGCTAAAGAAAAAAATAGAGATTGGAAATTAAAAAACCCAGAAAGATATAAGGCACAGAGAAAAAAGTTATATGAAAATAGAACATCACAACAAAAAGAGAGAGTAAAAATAAGACAAAATGAGAGAAATAAAAAACTTAAAATTGAGTTTGTAAATATGTTAGGTGGGAAATGTTCTAATCCTAACTGTGCATGTAAAAACGGATATAATAGAAGTATCTCAGCTTTAGAATTTCACCATTTAAACCCTAAAGAAAAAGAATCTAAACGAAATGTTTGTAATTCAGCTTTAAGAAAATTAATTTTAGAAGGGAAAATAAAACTATTATGCTCTAATTGTCACCATGAAGAACATGAAAAATTAAACAAATAATGTAGCATAATTGGCTAAAAAAGTTAAGCTCTGAATGAAGGATTTAAACTGTGTGGTGTGACTGGTGATATAGGTAATTTATTTTAATTGGTGAATTAACTCCATCACGAGATTAAAATCATTATTATTGAGTTTAGCCAATTCATGAATAACTCTGTGATGCACAAGGCATAAGGGAATAAAATCTTTATAATGTTTAAAATAATAATTTAAATTATTATTGGAATGAGTTTTTCCATGTATTTCGTGAAATGTTAAAAATATAATTCCTTTAGGTTTATGGCAAATAATACATTTATCTCCAATAAGTTTTAATAATTTCACTTTTAATTCTCTCTTCTTAAGTTTAAGTTCTTCTTTATGTGAATTGTAATAAGCTTTAGATTTATCATTATCAGCTTTTTTATTTTTGGCATAATGCGTTTTATTTCTCTCTTTTTGTTTCTTTTTAAATTCAGGTATGCCTTTTACTTTATTATACCAACGTCTCTCTTTAGCTCCCATTTTTTAACCACATTCTTAATAGTGAAACATAATAACAACCTAATTAATAAACATTTCTGAAAATAAAGCCTAAATTGAGCTTCCTAATCTGTCCATGAAACTATATAAGTAAGGATGCTCTCTTTATTCCGTACATGCCAAATTTCGAAATGGCTTTATAAATGCGGAATATTCTTATCAGGTGTTCGAAGTGAAAAGAACTAAAGAATCTGAGATTAGATGGTTTATGAGAACATATGGGTTAAGTCGTGAATCCGTAATAAGCCATTTAAGAATAGATGGGTTTATCTGTTCTTAAACTCTCTCTTGTTTTTCAGGTGTATGAATGAAAAGAAAAAAGTTAGTTTGCTCAGAATGCCTTAAAAAATTCTGTTCTCTGTGTGGCTATAGACCTTAAGCCTTTTTTCAGGTTAAAGCATAAACGTTAAAGCTAAATTGGAAATATAGCGGAGCTTTAAAATATTCGCCAAGTTTCCAAAGTCGAAAAGCTTCGAAGTAATGGTAATAAGCTAAAGAAGACCAGATTAAGCTCTGTTGGAGCAATAGAGTTTAAAGACTGGTCGTATGAGGTCGAATGGGTTGAAAACTGGACACATAAAAGAGCACATAAGAAGGTTTTAGAGCTAAATTTATTTTGTCTGTTCCACGAATTTTACGCCGTACAATTCCAGAATTTGATGGATTAAACTCATGGAATTCGTTCTCTTTATATTGAAAGTTATTTTCAAATAGAGTTTATCTAAGGTTTCCACATTATTACGTTCAGCCATTTCTAATACCTGAATTTTACAGAGACTTTTTTTGGAAAGCCTGTTTAAACTAAAAATATTTTAGAGGGTGGGGGGGTTTCTTAGTTGTATTTTTGCATACTCTTTCTCGTTTCGCCAAACGTAAAGTTCTTCTCCACAATTACAACCAGTCAATACGTCTGTAGGCTTAACTTT
>Ga0209323_10001472_pt1 | contig 15570 bp, 31 predicted proteins | sample Rifsed19ft2_FD_184014 | JGI IMG/M metagenome (GOLD analysis project Ga0209323, IMG submission 184014) | Soil microbial communities from Rifle, Colorado, USA - sediment 19ft 2 (version 2) | ecosystem: Environmental > Terrestrial > Deep subsurface > Rock core/Sediment | place: Rifle, Colorado...
GGGCATAAATATAGTAGTCTGACAGCTTAGCGTTCAATTTCTCGGCAAATAAAGTATATTTCTCTCCTGTCCCGCCGTCTCTAAGTCCGGCCACAACAACTTTAGCCAAAAAGTACTTGTGTTCATCCCCGCCCTGATTATCATTCACCAGATTAAACTCCCGTTCGGAAACCTCGCCGGTAAACTCAAATATCTCATATCTTTTTGAAGTGGTTTCTATCGGGGTTGTCAGGGTTGAAGCGGTAAAACTCTTGTTGCCAAGGTTTTTGATTACCTCATCGACTTTTTTTTGATCCCAAGCGGTCATCCTTTTTAATTGTGAGGCAGTCATTTCGTGCCGTTCCACAATGTCTGTGTCGTCAACTGTGTCTGCTTTCTGGTTGGTAATATAAGTGTTGAGAGCATCAACTATCTCATAACCTCCGTTCACTTTCTTAAACCCTATATTCCCATTTGCCGTAAATTCCTCAACGGCTGCTTTCAGCTTGTCGTCTTCACCATTCTCCGCCATCCAGCTTTTCAAGGAAGCATTGGAAATAAACACGACAGGAAAGTCTTTTTGCGGATTTTGAGAGAAAACAAGAATATGCTTGGTATCAAATCTCAGATTTTTAACTTCACTGTCGGCGCGAGGCGAGATAATGTCGAAATAATAATCATAGGAAAGATCCGGGTTAAGCTTTGTTCCTGACAAATCCCGATTCTTAAACTTATAAATCCTGTTAATCGTCTTGTGCTGACTGAAGAAAACACCCTCCGAAAGTTCAATACGACGGGAAATGTACGAAGAGATCTCGCTTTCCAACCTGGAATATAGTGTTGATGTATTTTTAGCCATTATAATCCGTAACTCCTGACGCTGGGTCTTTTAAGCCTAAATTTGGGTCTCTCATCGGGCGAACGCCGATTATAATATTCTGCCATTGCCGTTCTAATCATCTCCTTATCGGCCCTAAGCTGTGCGATTTTCTCTTTCATGCCGTTTGCTATTGCATAGCGGAGAGCCGCACCTATTGATAAGAATTGATGGAATTGCGGGTTGAATCCCGGTTCCTTGGTTGTATCTGCTGACACAAAATGGTTGCCGCCCCTTTGAAATTCAATCTCCACGCCCTCAGATGCCCCATAATCGGGGATAGGAAGAGGGAAAATGGCATTGCCTAACTTAAAAAACTTATTCGGGGATCCTGTAGCCTGTAGCTCACTGTCGGTGAACTCTCTTCTAAGCGCCGGGGTAAGCGTGACCATTTCCCCGTTGCTGTCTTTAATTCTTACTTCGTGAATAACCAGGGCAGAGTCGAGGATTGAATAGTGGTCCTGGTTTGCAACAAGATCTGTGGTTGCGCAGGGTAAATCCGTGTTGGTCGTATCGTCCCAATTCCAGTTAGGATCGGCTTTATAAAGCTCGACTACCGCCTCATCCCATACTATATTGATGTTCCTGGTGCGGTCTGCGAGGGAATATTCGGTGTTGAAGGTTTCTCCATCTCCAAAAAGTAAAAAATCGATGTCTTGAATCAGCCCTTGATAAGTTGAAGCGTCTGAAAATTGCATAGCGTTGCCTAACTACAACGCTTTTTTTAATTATATCATAGCTTTAGATTATAATTTACCGATTATCATTATCTCTTTCCCATTTTTCATTCCCCCTCCAATCTCTTAATTTCGGTCATTTAAGTAACCTTTGGAATCCACAATTACAACATTTTTTATGCTTTATTCCTTCAACTTCAATTTTTCTACAAAAACAATGTTCACAGGCTGACGATTGAGGTTGAGGCCAATCATGTATGTATGGGATATATTGATACCAAGTACATACATGAGTACACCCCCAACCTACCTAAAATCCACACCCGCTACATATATATCCGTTCATTTTTCTAATTTAGTAATTTCGGTGTCTAGGTAGGCTAAAAACTCATTCATTGCTTTAAAATAACCATCAATTTTTGCTTGAGGTACAAAATCTTTACCAAAAACTGACAATAATATCTCTAAGAATAATTTTAACTATTTCCTTTATCTCCTTTGCTTTAGTGGGTTTGTTCATTTAAGGTTTTTTTTAAAATCCTCCAAATCATAATCTTAAATCCAAATATTTTGATACAGCAAACCAAATAGTATTGTCCATCATCATAATCGTATCTGCTTATCTTCATTTACTCTTTCCTTTTGGTTTAGGGGAAGGCATTTCTAAAAACCCATTTTTATTTTCAATTAAAACCCCTACGTCTTTTAACCTAATAAAGGCTACTCCATCAGGAACTTTAAATTGTTCAGCTATTAAACCTATTTCTAAAATTATTTTGGGAAGTAAAATTGCCCCATATTGCCTAGCCCAAGCATCCCCCGAATACTTACCCATTTTTTCAGAAATTAAACCCTTATCAAAATCTTCCCAATCAAAATCTTTACTATCAACTACCTCTAAAGCATCTTGTACAAATTCTTTCCAATCCATTAAATGGCTTTTTAATTGCCCATGTGATTTACATTTATATAAACCACTCATATAGGGTTTTGTTATTTCATCTATATATCCTATTTTCTTCATTCTTTAAACCTCTTTTAGTTTAGCTTTAATTTTGTTTTAGTAAATAGTCTATGAAATCTATCACCCTAGCCGTACTTTTGCTATCCCAAGCCTTTTCTCTTACTTCCTCCAAAAGCCTTCTCTCGTGTTTCTTTATAAGGGCAAGAAGTTGGCCAATTTGTTCATCATTCAAAAGATAACCGCTTGTACCTTCGTCGCTGTGATAAGTTATTATCTCTAATATTTCTTTTCGTAAGTCTTTCATCTATCTATTGGTTTTTGTAAAAGGGCAAATTTCCTTAATGGTTGACTCAGGAAACGAGGTTCTTTTCTAACCAATGCCGAAAACACCGCCAGCCACCTCTTTTTGCCCTTCAATTGTCTAAAGTGTATAAAAACTGCTACTTCTCTTTATTCAAAATTTCAATAATCTTTTGGTAATAGGCAACCGGATGTCGTCTTCTTCTATGGAGTTTGGACCGGCCTCCATGCTTTCTTCTTTCCTTAATCATTTCAAGACAGTGTTTGATAATTTGCTGATCTGTTCTTCCAACTCCCCGTTGGTACTCAATGCTGTTTTCGGGTGTGTGTGTTCTATGATCGCTCATCATTTTTTTTCAGCCTATTTCTTCGCTTTTTCAATTAGAGCATCAGCATCGTCCCTTACAGATTTCTTTCTAAACGAGAAACCTCACCTTTTAATTCCTCCAATTTTTCCAGTTTTTTCTCATGTTCAAAGAGCACATTAAGACAAGCCTGGATTGCCCGTCGCCCATGTTTTGTTACGAGTTTTTTAACTTCCGACATGGCCCTATCTCGTCTTATCCTGGATTGCTCCGATACTGTCAATCTTTTACTTTTCGTCATGTTTTCACCTCTTCCAATTCCAAAACTTCTCCTTCCTGTGCCTCATTCTTTATTGTGGTTTCAATCTTCCCGCCGAGTAACTTGAATCCGGTTTTTACCATACATTCAAATAAGGTTTTCCCGTCACGCATAACCATGTAAGGCAAAAATATCTGCTCCATTTTGACCATTTGAGTTTCCAAAATTGCCATTTGAGCTTTGACCCAATAAAGAACAATTCGCCACGCAACTCTTAATGCCTGATGTTCATCCCCGATATATCGTCTGGGAATTTTCCCATCATATGCCTGACGTTCTAAAACTTTTAAAACTGGTTTGGGATCACAAGGAAGCCTAACGCCTCGTGGTTGACCATCTATCTCAATTGAAAAGGATAGAGATTCAACATGGCCTTCGTCGGTATAATTAGTCATCACTGCTTTGGCTCCATGTTTTACTAAGACCTCTTGAATTTCGTTGATAGTCTTTTGAGGTTCAATTTTAGTTGTATATGTAAAAAGTCCTGTGTCACCCATTTTTTACCTCTTTTAGAGAACCACTCTTGAGCGTTTTTTCTTCGTTTGGCTGTACAAGCTCAACTCCTCCATCACCATCACCAATAACCTGCTCCTCGCTAAAAACAAAGTCTAAAAACTTTCCATTGTCTCTTACAATCCTGCCGGTCATTTTGCCTAACCTAGAGTGCTTATAAGTTTTTGCTTCATTCATTCATCTTTCTTTTCTCCTAATCAATATCCTTGCCGATAAAAACAGCCAGTGCCGTTAGAATCAAAATAGCCGGTATTATTAAAAGATCCGGTTTTAAAAGTTCGACCATCATGCTTGCACACCCTCCTCCTGTCCTGTTAGTTTTTCATCCTCACGTTTTTGATAAAGATCCCTGCAAACAGGCCTGCAAAAATTCTTCTTTCCAAGAACCACTCCGGTTCCTTCAACAAACGTTGACCTCCCAGAACAATTTTCATAATCACACTCTATAATTTTTCCCTTAATTCGATTATTTCTTGCTTGTCGCATTTTTATAATCCTTTCGCACAAACCCATGGCTCCCAAGAATTGCCAGCTCTTTCGTATACTTTTTTAGCAACCTGTATATTAACTTTGGGATCAAATAGTGAATCCAAGTCCCCATTTACCAGGTAGGCATGGACACTGTTTATCTGGAACAACCCCGAATCCCTTGTACCATTTGCATTGTAATTAACAGCGTTTGGCCTCCCATTTGATTCGCACTTCATAATCTTATACGCCATATACTTTTCCTCTCCGAAATTAGCTTCGATAACTTCACGGATAGTTGGCTCGCGCCTTGTAATTGGTATTGACCAGTTTGTTTCATCTTTCTTAAATGTTGGATCTACTCCCCAAAGGGAATAGAAGAAAAAAATCGCTGCGAAAATAAATAGGGCAGTCTTCATTTTCGTTTTAATTAACCTAGATTTTTAAGCTGCCCTCGCTTCCAAAAAATGTCTGTTATTCCCTTAAAAAATATAGAAATTGTTGACAAAAATTTGCCAACTTTTTTTAAAGTTTTAATAATTTTGTCTTTGTACCAGGCAATAGTTGTAACGATTAGTCCGGCAGTCACTAACCGAATACCAATGTTTATATCCTCAAAATTCAACTGAACACCCATAAAAGGCAATGTTTTCCCTGATTCAAAAGCTAAAGCCTGATACCATCCGGTCGTAAAAAATACAGCCAGTACTGCGATGTAAAAAATCATTTAGTCACCCCCTGACTGTATTTGATGTCCTCAAATTGCTTCTGTGTTAAAACCCGGCAGCTATAAAATTCCTTAACCAATCTTCCGCATCCCGGACACTCTAAGATCATCCAAGTCTCATAACAATCCGTTAAGGAGATACCATCACCAACCCTGTCTTTTTCGTGCATTTGAATTGAGCAGTCAGGACAGATCATATTGGCCTTCCTACAAGTGTATGTGCTTTTTTTCTGAGTTCTTCTGAGCGAGAAGATTTTTTTAAATCTTCGCTGTCCCCTTGGGGGACTATAGGGGGTATATTCTTATCTATTCTATTCTTATCTATTCTAGCGTTACTTTCGTGACGTGGAATTGCGTTACTTGCGTTACTTTCCTTTGTGTTACTTTTTTGTTTATTTCTGTAACGCAATTGTCTTTCAGCGTTACTTAATTGTTGCTCTTGCCTTTTGGTAAAGTTTATAACAGTAATTTTCTCTTTTTTAGTTTTAATCATTGATAACTCTTCAAACTTTTTTAAAAATCCTTCACACTTTTTCCACTCTTCGTCAAGCGGTTCTATTCCTGTAAGTGCCATTATTTTTTGCTCGGAAACATATTTAATTGTTCCCTCATCACTTGAAGCGCTCGCTAAGCACAATAAGGTAATCCACAGCGCTTTTTCGGCCGGCGTTAAGCTCAACATTTTAGGATCAGTTAGATAATCTTGCCCGTAGAATTTGAACCATTTATTGCTCATATTAAAGAAGCGCCTCCTGCCTTGCGTTTTTTATCTGCATTTGTGATTCCATATCCCGGATAAACTTTCTTTGCTCCTGGTCCGCGCCGGCAATCTCAAAATCAAAGTCGGAATCAAAGTAGGGGATTTTGCCTATTACGTCTTTGACAAACACAAGCTCCTCGGAATAACCGATGACCTTATTACGGAAGGTAAGAACCTTTTTGGGGATCGGCAGCTTTCCTTTCAGGAAGTTGGATCCCCGGGCAGTCAGGACCCAGATCCCCTGTATGTGCATTCCATCTTCTTTGTACTTGGCGACTAATGCGTGGTATCTAAGTTTTTGGAAGTTGTTGTATTCGTTGTGATCTAACTGAAGATCTTTGGGAATGTGAATTTTATTGGAGTTTTTTTCGACTACTTTGGACTTGAATTTAACAAGAGTTTTGACAAGGCCGGGGCTAAGTGGCTGCCAGAATTGTTTCATACTGGCCCCGCAAGTCGGGCAATTTTTTCCTAAATAATGTTCTATTATGGGCAGGTTACTCATTTACTTATAAGTGCAATTGAGCCAAATATTCTCTGGCCAAAACAACCTTGTTTTTAACTTTCTCGACTTCTTCTTCCGAATATTCAAACCAAAAATTTTTAATACGGACTTTTACCGGAATATCATCAAATAGGTAATTCTTCCTGAACTTTGCCATTGCCTCATCTGATTCACCGATCTCGGGGAACTGAAAAGATGCCCTGTAAGCTTCGCCTTGGATAATTTCCTCCGGAGTGTTGACCAGGCAGTAGAGAAGCTCTGCCCTTTCCGTTTCAGTCAGCCACATATAGGCAAACAATTGGTAGAAATAGGTATCTGAGGCTACCTTCGCATCAACTTTTGCAAATGTCCAAATGTCCCAGGAAGTCTTGATGTCCTTGATGTGGTCCTTCGGAATTATGATGTCGGGAGTTCCCTTAACCCACTCGTTTTCAAGTCCGGATTTATTTTTAAAGTAGGTTTGTTTCGTTACTTTCTGCACCAGATCAAGGCTGTCCGATTCGCAAGCAATGCCCTTGTCCGTGTACTTAGTTTTAATATCCAGCTTTTCGCGGCCGTAAACTTCTTTTATAAAAATATCTCGCAGGTATGTTTTAGTTGATTCACCCAAGGGGTCGCTTTTAGTTCTGGAATTTGTCATCAGATTGACTAGCCCGGACGCGCGGAATTTGTAATTTGAGAAATCTACTTTATTCATTTTCTCCTTCCAGACTGCCCGCTTTATCCTCATAGGCTTTTGAGATCTCCTCATCCTGCCACTCCTGGACTGCGGTCTGGACGTTAGCCAACTGTTTTAGATCTTTGGCCTTCTCTATAAATTCAAGGACCCGCTTTTTCTCTTTTTCGTTCGCTATTTCTTCCGGAGTTTCCTTCCGGTTGTCGATATATTTGTATCCTTCATCTGTAATGATTGCCTGGTCCGACTCATGAGCCCTTGCCATTTCATTTGTCATTGGCGCGTATTTTGAAAGAAGTAGCTTAATAACTGTCTTTTTTGCCATTGAGTCAAAATCATCAAGCCACAGCCCGTGTCCTTTTTTCATGGTTTGCGAAAACCTCACACCATGCTCTTTTAGTTCCTCAACTGTCATGTAAAATGACTTTTCAAAGCCGTTTATAAGCTTCATATAGGCAACGTACCCGATTGTTTTTAGCTTGTCCCTGCCCTCATCGGCCCACTCAAAACCGATTTCACCGGATAACCGGTCAATGCCTTTTATTTCACCTTCCTTAACGTCTGAGACGTTCATGGTTTTGAATTTACCGGAGTTCATGGCAAGCTGAATAAAACCCTTGTATCCCATTTGGAACTGGGCAACAGTCGTATTAGACTTCCTGTCTTTATAGGGAATGATGAAAGCAAAACCCAGACTTTGGGCAATAGGAAGGTTTAGCGCTGCTGCCGTCAAACACGCCCCTAGCAGGGATTTCTTGTCGGCTTCCTTGAGCGCTGCGTTCGCATTAGTCAGGGATACGACTGAGGTAATAAACTGTGGTGTGCGATCCTTCAAAACACTTTGAATGTTCTTGTAGATTGCATCCTGGTTTATGTAATCCGTTATTGATAACTCTTTGGTTTTTATCACAACTGCTTTTGTCATTTTTCTTTAAACTAAATTTCCGTTGCTTCTATCTCTCCGCAGTCTGTTCCAACATCTCTTAATTCTTCTGTAACTTTGTCAATTGCCTCATCTTTGTTGGCAGCTTCCACTTCGTAAACCGTTAATGTAACGTCAAACTTTGGCATTTATTCCTCGCTTCCTTCCTCATCTGGAATGTCAGGTTGAAAATTCTCAGGATGGTAAATTCTTTCTAGTTCCTGGTCCGGATCGATCATTTAATTACCTCTCCTTTTTTTCTCAATTTTCTCGATGATTTTCTCCGAAACGTCACGTCTTCTGATAACAGCGGCGATAGCTTTACTAACGGCCTGGGAGCTGATGGGATTCTTAGGATTGGTATCGTAGCCTATCTGGGCGAAACTTTTTGAGGTATTGGCATATTCTAAAGCCCAGCCTACATTGCGGTCTTTTTTATAGCGTATGTTTTTTCTTATTGACTTTATTGGCGGTGAAGCTATACTAATAACTGCTTCAGACATTAAAAAATCACTCCTTCTGAGAGTGATTTCAAACTGCCCCTAGCTTAACCGCTTATTAACTTTCTATTGTCGGGGAGAGACAATATGAAGGTTAAAATGATTCGCTAAGAGAGTAAGAAGCACTCTCAATTATTTAACTTAGCATACTATTCATAATGTTGTCAATAGGCAACTTGTAGTATACTATTTCGGCTTAATAAGCGGTTAAGCATATTAAAATGTTTAGCCGTACCGAATTCAAAAACTGGCTCATTTTAAATGGGCGCAAAGATAAGACAGTCGAGACCCATCTCTGGAATCTAAATCAAATAATTCAGCACTGCACCAAAGACGGGAGCGTGGGTTATGATCTCTTCACTACCTTCCTAATCCAAAAAAAAGAACGTAAATTAAAGAACACCTACATCAATCACTTTATCAAAACCTTAAATGTTTATCTTAAGTGGTTAGAAAAGCAAGATATTGAATACGATAAAAAATTAAACGAAATAAAGTATCTCCCGGAAGAGTTTGAAGAAAAATCAATTTTCACCTACGAAGAACTAAAGGCTTTCCTGGAACTTCCTCCTACAATTCATTGCAATCACCAAAATTATTTGATGTGGACTATGTATTTTGAGTGTTTGGCGCGCTTAGGCTTTAGGCCGCACGAACTCTCCAATCTGAAAATCAACGAAGTAAATATTGGCAGAAATACAATTGTTGTTACCGGAAAAACCGGATTCAGAGAACTTCCACTTCCTGATTCTTTTATCCAAAAACTCAAAGACTATCTTGCTATTTGTAAAACTGAATATCTTTTTATGACTAAGAAAAACGAAAAGCATGGAATTATTGATAGTGTGGCATGGACATATCAATTTAGAACCAGATTAAAAAGGTTGGGCCAAATGCCGGAATTTGCCAGGATAGACAAGAGACCCAGACTCAGTTGTTATTCTCTACGTCATAACTTTGGCGATGCCGTAAGTAACGCTACAAACAACATTAGACTTCTCCAACAACTCATGGGACATAAAAAGATTGAAAGTACTTTGAGATACGTCCATCCAACACTGGAACAAAAAAGAGCCGTTGTAAGACGCATTCCAATAAACTCCGGCAATGATCCTTCCAGCATTATTTTATCCGTCAAAGAGACCCTGGAAGCCTTTAAATTGGAAGAGAGAGTTGATATTCATTCAAAACTTGAGTACACAAACGACCATAAAAAACTGAAGTTTGAAATGGAGGTGAAAGAGAATTAACTTCAATGAAAAATCCTGCCCCAAAAATCCTTCTGCTCAAAAAAAAGTTAGAGGAGACAATGGAAAAATTTCCAAAAGCAAAATATACAATCCAAGTTCAGGGGAATAAAATTAAATTGGTTATTAACGTTCAAAATAAAAGAAGTGTTCAATAGCTAATCGAATTTCAGTCTAATCTTACTATATCATAAAAAAGAGCCTAGTCCTGCAACTAGGCCCTTTAAACTTGAAAGAGCTTACTACTCTGCCGGAGTTTCTTCAGCAGGAGCTTCTTCCTCTTTTTCTTCGTTTTCTGGATCTTCACGCATTGTCATCACCTCGCTTTCTTTTAAAACTCTCCGGTAAGGGCAGTATACTGATATACTGGAATTAAGTAATCTTTATTCCAAGTCGAATTCCTCAGACCAGAGAGTTAATTTATTTAATTGCCGATCTTGTCCTAAAACGATTTAAAAGATTCAAAATCGCCAAAATCAATGCTTGAATCTCTGGATCAATTACTAGATTAGAACCTAAAATTACTTGCAAAAGAATAACTACGATCCCAACCAGATTAAGCCAGATTGTAGTTGAAGCAAACCATGATTTAACTCCCATTTACCTCACCCCCTTGCTTTGATATATAAAGTAATCCCAAAAACTTTAATAAGAGATTTATATTCCTGTTTATTTTGAGCTTCCGCTAGATCCTGTCGAAGCTGTCCAATGGTTTTTCCCTGGGTATCAATAAGGGTCTGTTTTTCTTTAAGCTGACCCTCATATGAGGCTATGAGTTTTACAGGTGCAGATTGTGCTTCTTTTAGGTTGTCCTGAAGCTCTTTTCTCAATTTCTCTTCGGATGTCAGTTGATCCTTGAGTCTGCTAACCTGCTGTTCCCGATTTTCCTTTTCCGTCCGCTCAAAAGTGACTTGATTTGTGAGGTCAGTTATGCGTGACTTTAGACCCCCAATAAAGGCTTGTAATTTTTCAAAGAGGGTATGGTTGGGGTCGCCGAGTTCATACTCCTTGCAAGTCTCATTCCATTGCGTTGACTTTTTAACTAACAGTCCAAAATCATCCGTAGTCTGAGTATTATCTTCCGGAACAGGACCAGAAAAGAAACGATGTCCTAAAATGCCTATTTTTGGCTCACCATAGCGCCTAGAGAAAAGAATCTGGTCTCCATACCAAGGATCGTTAATCCAGAAATCATCTCCTTCAACTCCAATTAAAATGACGAAGTGTTGCTGATTCCCCGGCTGGTTAGGATTTATGTCAACCCAGACTATTACCGGCTTCCCTGCCTCTATCTGAGCCTTAATAGAGTCAATAGGAGCCGGATCCAAAGGATAATCCTTCCAAGAAGTAAATTTAATATCCGGGAATAAAGTAGCTATCGAATACCAGTCATAATTTGCACCTTTAAATCCTTTTGCGTCTATCGTTGCTTTATTAAAAGTTGGTACATCAATTTGTCTTCCGTAATAAAGAGACAACATCGTCATCGAAACTAGGACACAGCCATATCCATCAATTGTAAGGTTAGAATTGCCTAATTTTTCATTGGCCCATCTGGAATCTCGCTGACTTAAAACTGGTACGTTAAGTTTCATTTAATTTCTCGAAATATAGGTAATCTGGTGTTCTGGTCCTAGAATATCGTTTATTGGAATAATCTCCCCGTCTTCATATTTTTTAGTATTCAGGTGCATCCTGACATGAAGCTGGTCGTGAATTTTCATCATTGAGAATAATTCCCCGTCTATCATCTTGTGATCTCCGGTAATAACCGTAATTCGTTCAGTCATTTCTTCCTTTTTTTTCCTGTTCTTTCAATGTGTCTAAAGTCATTCGGATTATAATTTTTCTCGACTTTCTTTCGTTTACCACTGCCACTTTTCTTTTTTCTGCTACTCATCTTCGTCTGGGTCTGGCTCTACTTGTTATCCATAGATTAAATTTTTCTTATCTTCGTTTGACCGTCTTATTCATAGATTACTTTCCTTCGCGCCAATTTTTCTCAACTTTTTTGTTTATTTGCATAAATTCTTCGCCCGTAACAGTCACTTGGTCAAAAAGATCAACCAGCTCCTTGCTACTCGGAAATGGGACAAGGCGACCCGAGTGACAACTGGCGACATCCTTGATGAGACTTGCAGTTCTCATACAAGCAGGCTCGTGATTGCCCAACTCGCTCAGAAAGTAACATGGCTGGCAATTCCGGCTGTCTCTTTCGATCCTCATGTTTCTTTACTCCCCCTTCGTAATAATTTCCCCGATAAAAGCATTTATCCAGGAGTGCGATATTCTGGATATGTCTAATTTGATTTGGCAAGCGTTCATTCATTCAGTGGGTTTCAAAGAACTCAATTATTAAAAAGATCAATAGTGCCGTTATTACCCCGCCAATGATGCCTTGTGTCCATTTCCAAACATTATTTGATTTACATTGTTTAAGATGTTCTTCAAAGTTTTTTACGGGAACATAGTTAGTCATCAAAAGATTTTTAATATCCTTAGTGTCAGCTTTAACTTCGGCAATATCGGCTTTAAGTCCTATTATTTGTTCTTCCACTCTTGCTAGTCTTTCATTCGTTGGTTTTGTCATAGGTCATTTTAAAATAGGGCAAGGAAATTACCATCTCCTGGTACCAGTTCAGGATTTAATTCGGTATCTGCAACCGGATTATTAGTTGAACCAGTAAAAGAAGTTCCATATTCGGCTCGAAGTGCACCTTCTGCACCATCCCCGCCTGATGATGCACCGGTTATTCCTCCTGTACCGGCGATAGCAGTTATTAAATTTGTGCCTATATCTACAACATTACCGGCGAATAACCCCATGCCACCTGCACCGCCACCGCCAGCTCCGTCAACAGGGGCAGATGGAGAACCTTGAATATTTTGCCCATTGTTTCCATTTTGTGATACCGTACATCTATTAGTAAGAACTCGTGCAAAAATTATTAAGATTGCCGAGCTATTTCCACCGCTTCCAGATGCAGGTGAACCGCCTCCACTATCTCCATGCGTACCTCCTGCTGCCCCTGCACCGCCTAAAACTATGATTGTGAAATCTGATTTGCCTCGTATATCTCCACCTGAACCCGGAGTCGCTCTTATATTCTCGCCACCCGGATAATTATTGTAGGCATCATCGCCTTCACTTAGTAATCCTCCGCCACCGCCAGATGAAGCCCACGGATTACCTGCTGTTCCGTTTTGTCCACCACCTGCACCATCCCCATTTGCTACGGTTGTTCTCGTTCCTCCTGCATTGGTTGTACCCTCGCCCTGTTCACCGGTTAGACTTCTTGTTGCAGTACCATTCCCTTTTCTAAATCCTAATCCGTTTAAATTTATTATCCCGCCACTTTGACCATCGAAAACATCGCATAAAATAACTTCAATTCCATATTTTTCACCATTCCATGCTGTAGGTTGTATCGTTTGACCGCTAGGAATTGTTATTGTGTCATACATTGGAACTTTTACTATTTGTGGCTTGCCGGAGCTAGAAACTGTATAGGAATATTGGATATTTTCGGTAAAATAGACACGATGATTGACAGCGTCTATAGAATAAACTTCTTTCCATTCGTAATTAGGATTAGTCGTTTGGTCTGCACTTCCCCCTCGCATTTGTATTAGTAGAATTTGGTCACCAATTGCAAAAGAATTTTCTTCACCGGATGCAACACCAATATAATTTGCACCGACACTTGTTACTGCTTTTGCAACTGAGGAAAGCGATTCTGTACCAGAGATGGTTTTATTACCAGCAGATTTATCGCCGTATTGGCGATTTTCTTTTAAATAAACAGGTATTTGATATGAATTAAGCATTTATACCTCCTGAACGCTTGCCACGCATCCCCAAATGTCATCAACCGTATCGTATATAAAGCCAACCGTTAAAAGTTTGCCTGCTATCGTTGCAGTCGGTAAAGCAACACCTCTTGCCTCAAAAGATGCCCCCCAAGCAATTGCCCGTGCCGTACCATTATCCAAAATTCTGATTATTAAAGTCTGAAAATTAGTCGGCGTACCCGAAAGGTTTGTCGTCATTGAGGTTATAGCCGTAGCCAAAGCGGTTATCGAATGGGCATCTACGTTGTCCGTATTTATCGTTGGCGTGGCTGATGAAGCTTCGGTGCTGACTCTTTTGGTGATTCGTTTGTTGGTCAAAGTTGCCGTAGCGGCGTTTTTGGTGGCGTCTGAAGTGTTATCTACGTTACCTAATCCCACGTCTGTTGCGTCTACACTATGGGGGTTTGCGACATCAGCCACATGGTCGGTTAAATCAGCCTGGAGTGCCAAACCGCCTACTAAATTAGCTCTTGTGACTTTTTTGGAAGTTCCTTCGGGGTCGTCAGTAGTATCGCTTATATCTACTATATGAAGTAAATCACCATCTGCGGGGGTAGCGTTTAATTCTGTTAAATCTGTTACTTGTCGGTTACTCAAATTGAACACCCCCTAAGGCTCGACCAATAGGCCATTTATATACTCTTAGCCTTTTATCTAAAGTAGTTCTTTTGATACCAATAATTTCAGCCCATTCTTTTATAGTTTTTGTAATTCCTAAATATGTATATCTCAATGCTCTTTCAATTTTGATAGTATTATTAGCCTGCTCTTTTGCTGTTGCCCACCTGCAATTTTCTTTGAAATATCCTTTATTGTTGTCAATGCGATCCAAAGATAATCCTCTTTTATAAGAAGAAAACATATCCTTATAGAAGTTTTTAAAAACTTTCCATTCTCCACATACCGCAATTCCTCTGCCTCCATATCGGTGATATAAACAGTATTTTGGGTTGTAGCAACGCGTTTTTATATTAACCCAAACCTGATAAAATGGATGCCTGATTCCCAGGCCCATTGTTTTTCCCTCGTTCCAAGGGTGGTAGCCTTTTTTGAAGCGTGTTCTGCCTGTATTGTGGAAGTTGTTCCCTACACTCTTATGCCAGTTTTCTTTCTGTTTTTCATCCATAAGCGTTGCGAGTTTCCACAACGCTTTTCTGTATTATATCAAATATCAGAAATGAATATCTGTCGGCGTCTTCTGTTTCATGTTCCAGATCGTTGACTGTTTTGTTTTAAGAGTCCAGGGAGTAGCTTGTTTTGCCTTTATATTCCAATCCAGATCTGTTGTCTCGCCTGTATATTCCAAATCGCCGTTTTGGAACTCTATAAAGTCGCCGTTTTGGAAAAGGAGAAATTCGACAACCAGTTTTTTGGGTTTATTAGTCCATAAGCTAGTCTCTTTTGGTTTATTGCTCCATGGGGAAATTTCCTTAGCTTTCGTCAGCCATAAACCCCTAAAAACAGGGTCAGGAAGAATAAATTTGGCCGCTACAGGCCCGACGTCAGCTGTTAAATGGGCTTGATAGGTCGGGGTGGGAGAAGGATTCAAAAAGACAAAAATAACCGGTGCGAGATCCGCAGTTTCTTCAAGAATATGGGTGGCATCAACAATGGGTGCTGAAAAATCAAAAGTGACAGGGCTTACGGAAGCATTAAATATGTTCTCATAGGTGGCAGTAGTAGAGACAGCTGTGAATATTGCGGCCGGCGGGCTTACCTGTGCCGTAAATACCGCCTGTGCCGTGATATTTGGAAGTGTGAAACTTGCTGTTATAGATAAGGTATTGGCGGTAAATTGAGCTTGGGCAGTAACCGCAGGAACAGTGAAGTTTGCAGGAATAGGCGCAACATTTGCGGTTCCCCCTGCCTGTGGCATAACGTCAGGGGCAACAAAATCAATTATTGTCGGACTTACCGAGGCATTGATTATAGCCCCATAGATAGCGGTAGTTGCGGGGACTAGGAAAGTTGAAGTAAGA
>Ga0209323_10001473_pt1 | contig 15569 bp, 12 predicted proteins | sample Rifsed19ft2_FD_184014 | JGI IMG/M metagenome (GOLD analysis project Ga0209323, IMG submission 184014) | Soil microbial communities from Rifle, Colorado, USA - sediment 19ft 2 (version 2) | ecosystem: Environmental > Terrestrial > Deep subsurface > Rock core/Sediment | place: Rifle, Colorado...
AAGACTCAGAGAGTTAAATGCCCTGTGCGTTGTTTGTTATGTTGTTTCCAGTTATGCTGTTATAGAAAGAAGAATAGAGACGGATGCCCTTTATTTTGTTAGTTATGTTATTTCCGACTATGTTATTATAATTAGAAGAACCAGAATATACAGAAGAAGTGAGATCGATGCCATAATCGTTGTTCGTTATAGAGTTTCCAGCAATGTTGTTGTCAGAGGAATAATCGAGATAGATGCCATAGTGGTTGTTCGCGATGTTATTTCCAGCTATACTATTGTTGCTAGACGCAAAAACAAGGTGGATGCCATACTGGTTGTCCGTTATGTTGTTTCCATATACATTATTGTTGCTGGATGGAAAAATGAGATTTGCCAGATCGTTACCATATCCTATCCCATACACATTGTCTGTTATGTTGTTTCCAGATATGTTGTCACCAGAAGAAGAAGCGAGCACGATGCCGTAGTAGAAGTTTTTGATGTTTGTGTTTTTGATTGTTACATTGTTTCTCCGTGTAAGGTCTATTCCCACAGACTCAATCGCTCCCGTGCCTTGAACAATGAGACTTGCCCCATCAATAACAATATTGTCCCTCTCAACAACTATCTCGTCGTAAATGTTGCCGGTGAAAATGTAGGTCATATTGTCAACGTTCTCAATATTAGCTGTCGACGGCTCAACTCTTCCATCATCCCGAATATAAACAGTCCCAGAAGCATCGACTGGTTTAACATCAAAAGCCAAACTTAACATGCTTGTCAGAAGTATAATAAGCACTGTTCCAGAAACTATTTTTATATTCATCCACTTCCCTCACCGTTCAGATTATAAAAGGTCAACGTTCTATTTAAAACGTATAGTAACATTTTTTCATACCAGAATGAAATACACAATCTATTGAAAATGCGGTTCTTTGAGATCAACCCAATAATTGTGCGTCAGATAATGAAAAATAAATAAAAAAAAAGGGTTGAAAGATGTAAGCTATTCTCCCCAGTAGGACTGCCATGTTTTGTCAAAATTCGCCGCCGCTATGTTTATGTCTAATGTGTCTACTATGGCGTCTCCATTCAGGTCTGCGCGTTTAACTTGAACAGGACTATTGACTGTGACTGTGGAGCCATAGTATGCAGCAATGAAAGATATGTCCAGTATGTCCACTTCGCCGTCGTGATTGACATCTCCTGGAAGATAGGGATTCATGAACGGAAAGTTGTCGCTGTTGTTTGCATTGATAATGTAGGGAGTGTTTCCGATGCCATCTCCATCTGGGTCGCTACCCATGTAGTTACTCCAATAGTCCCCTGTAACATTCCATCTACCATACCATTTGTTTGCGGATGTTCCTACTACTTGATTTGTATTGTTGATAAAATTATTGTGATAGATGCTATTGCCACTGACACCACCAAGATCAATGCCTCGGACGTTGCCTCTGAGGTGATTGTCTCTTATGGTCACTCCTGTCCCTCCAAAAAAGAAAATGATGATCGCAGTGTCGTTGTTCTCGACAAATTTGTTTCGTGTAACCGAACTGTTTGTGCTTACAAGGACGCCATATTTGTTTTTCCGCACCACATTGTCGCTTATTGTGTCACCTTTTCCGATTGTTCTAAACACGCCGATGCCCTGAATGTTATATTCCATTGTATTATTGCTGATGAAGTTACCATCGCTAGAGAACACAGACGCTATTCCTACATCAGAGTTCGAAACTATTGCGTTGCCTATTATTGTATTGTTGTATGAGTTGTCCATGTATATGCCTTCTTTGTTGTTTGATATTATGTTGTTTGACACAATACAATAGCTGGAATTATTGAAATAGACTCCAGCACAGAACCCTCCTGCCTTTGTCTTTCCACTGTTTTTCAAAGTAAACCCGCTGATGGTTGTTTTGTCGGCATTGTCTGTGTAGACAACCCAAATCCCGTAATTGGCGCCGCTACCGTTGATTATGGTTGTTTGACGGGATTGTCCAATAAGACTTATGTTGGATCTGTACACATGTACCGCTTCGTTGTAGGTTCCTGGCGCTACCTTGACGGTGTCTCCTGAAACTGCAACGTCTACTGCCTGTTGTATGGTTGGATAGTAATCTGGAACTTTTATCATTTTTTGCTCTGTACCAACGTATCCCATTACAGTGTTGTCCGTCTTGTCAGTTTCACCCGACGCAGGCACTACATACAAAGTGACATTGTACACTCCAGTGCCGGAGGCCGTCGGGTAGAGACCTACGTTTTTAGATTGTCCACTTGCAAGAGATACCGCCGTAGAAGCCCTTAAAGTGCCATTCAAGAATAACTGCACAACTACGTAATTCTCGCTGCTCATGCCGTAATTTGTTATGGTGGCGTTAACGATTACTCTGCCCCCCGTCACGTATGCAGTTCTATTCCAATTAAGGATAACGAGGTCATGCTGCGGCAGACTATTGTTAACAGCTCTTGACGCGTTGACTCTTCCATATCCATAATAGATGTCAAAACCAGATGTGCCCAAATCATCAGCCGTCTTCCTCAGATGGATTCGCACCTGATCTCTCGTCAAAGTGGGAAAACGACTCCAGATGAGGCCTGCTACTCCCGACACGAACGGTGTAGCCATTGACGTACCACTTTTATAGGCGTAGGTCGAGTTAGGAATAGTTGAGTAAATGTCCACGCCAGGCGCAGCCACCTCAACCCATTTTCCAAAATTGGAGTCAGACGCGGGCTTATCATTCTGGTCGGTTGCGGTGACGGCGACAACCTCGTCAAAGTATGCCGGATATGTTGTACAGCTTATGGCATCGTTTCCTGCTGCTGCAACCAACAAAGTGCCATTGTTGTAAGCGTCTTTAATTGCTTTATATCTTGTTTGAGAATAGAAGTAGTCTCCAATGCTCATGCTGATTATTTTTGCTCCCCTGTTCATGGCATGGTATGTGGCATTCGCAAACCCGGCATCTGTTGAAGACTGTGAGCTGTTATAGATTTTTTCTGCCATGATTCTAACTTGGGCTGTTCCAGCTATGCCTATAGAGTTGTTTAGTTTTGCGGCTATGATTCCTGCAACGTGTGTGCCATGTCCAAAGTCGTCCATACAATTGTTGTTATTGTCTACCCAGTTATAACCTAATGGAACGTAGTTTGGAGCAAGGTCGGGATGGGTATAATCGATTCCACTATCGATGACAGCGATGAGCAATGAGTTGTTGCCTACGGTTGTGTTCCAAGCCCAGTCTGCCTGTATCTTTTTTGACCCCCATTGATTCCCCCAATAAGGATCGTTTGGAGTCCACAAGACCTTAAATTGGTGATTAGACTCAATATAGGTTGAAATGCCCTTTGCTTCCACCTCAAACATGAATGATTCTGCTTGGTCTGAAGTGATGTTGACAACGACGGCCACAACCTTATCCGCGCATGCAACCACATCTTTTATTCGGCTCTTGTACTTTGCTGCCACGTTTTCAACCTGTGCATAAGCATTCGAAACTTGGGAATTAAGCCCGACTATCAACTCAACCGGGCTTTCTCCTCTTTTGGCAAGATCCTGTAATTTCTTTTCCTGATTGACAAGGTCCCATAATCCGCTTTCTTCATAGCTTGTGTTAAAATCTATCTGGTCAGAGTCTGTAGTTTCCTGTAGGCTTGTTGTTGACATATCCGGCACACAGTTGACTGAGACTTCGCTATTTATGGTCGCTTGTGCTTTTTTTAGGTCATTGTTAACTAGGAAAGTGTCTGGATTGTCAACGTTAATATATGATGCAGGTGCGTCCTTCAACTCGGCTTTCAGGCAGAAGTCGAATGAGGCAAGCATGAATAATCCTGAACCCTTAACAGACGATCCTCTAAGGAGCGAAGCGCCCACTACCGCATAGCCTTTTGCAGTGTTGATAACTGGCTGAGGCAATACAGTATTTGATCCTGAAAAAATCCAGGATTTATCCGCTTCAGGAATTCTAGCTTCTAGGCACTCGAGGAAAGTTGTGTTAAAGAATAGCTTCACTTGATACGCAAAAACGACGCTAGCCACAGGTACGTCTCTAATGCACACTTGTACATTCCATTCCTGATCTTTCAAAACTGCGGACGGAATCAAATAGATTTCCGGAGTGGAAACCGCATATACTTGCAAGGTGCTTAGCATACTCAGGACAAGTAGTGCAACCAAACCGAATGCTATTTTCGATTTCAGTTTCGTCACTTTTCATCACTCACAAAAAGTATCTTCTTGAGATACCTCAATTGTACTATTTGCTATTGATATAAATATTTTTTTGTTTTAGTAAACCTACCGTTGCAACCAATATACTTTTCTAAGACCCGTTCAATAGTCTCAAACCCTACTGTTCTTTTAATAGCCTCCTACATCAGCCTTCAGAACCAACAGAACCCAAAAACAGAAACTATTAGGCTCCAAATAGACGGGCTCTACAACCACCGCACACACAAACGCTATAGCAAAATCTTTTAATGCCTACAAACACAAACAATATCTGAGGAGATTTAAATGCCGACAGCTTTCGTGTTGATAAACACAGAAATAGGCTCAGAAGCCGACGTTCTAAAAGATTTGAAGAAAGTTGAAGGAGTAGATGAAGCCTTTGCCGTGTACGGAGTCTACGACATAGTTGCAAGAGTTAAAGCAGACACTATGGATAAGCTTAAAGAGATTGTTACATGGCGTGTCCGAAGACTCGACAAGGTCAGATCAACGTTAACAATGATTGTTGTTGAAGAGATAAAATAGAACGCACTTTCTCTTTTTTATTTGCATAGAACAAGCCTTTTTACCATTCTAGTGTGCGCAAGAACAGGTCGCTATTATGACAGAGAAAACAATGCACATCGGATTTGACGACACAGATTCCACAAGAAAAGGATGCACAACGTACGTCGCCGCCCTTCTCGTGGAAAAACTGCAAACGCTCGGAGCAGAGTTCATTGATTATCCAAACTTGATTAGGCTGAACCCCAACGTGCCATGGAAAACCAGAGGAAACGGTGCGCTTTGCCTAAGAATACGATACAATGAGAACGTTGGTGACAGAATTAAAGAAACCGTTGTCAACATGGTTGAAGAATATTCTGATTTGGAGTTTAAGGGAACAGACCCGGGCGTAGTTTTCTTCGCTAAAGCAGAGATTCCCAGAGAGATCAAGGCTTTCGCCAAAAACGCCATAACGGGAATCGTCAGCCTAAAAGAGGCGTTGAAGCTTATTCAAAAGTTTAAGGCTGAGGCGGTAGGTTTCAAGAGTGGCAGAGGAATCATCGGCGGCTTAGCAGCCATCGGCGAAACTCTTCATGGAGATTACACGTATGAAATTCTTGCGTATCGAGTTCCTGAAAACTATGGTTTAAAAAGAAGGGTGGATGAAGAATCGATTTTTAGAATGGATGAGGCAACAGCGCCCTGCACTTTCAACAATGTTGACACTGAAAAACATAGAGTGGTTATTACGCCGCGAGGACCTGACCCCATTCTCTTCGGCGTCAGAGGCGAATCGCCGGAAATCTTGAAAAAAGCTTTTGAAATGGTTAAGCCCCTTGAGCCTGTGGAGCGTTGTGTCATTTTTCGGACAAACCAAGGAACAGATGCTCATCTGAAATGGGTCGAAAGCCTTAACCAAATAAAGCCTTATCATCCTGTTGTCGCGAGGGGAACCGTTTCCGCTAACCCTCAGACGATTCCGTTGAGACATGTGATCTTCTCGATTAAAGATGCGACTGGTCAGGTGGACTGTGCAGCTTACGAGCCGACTGGTGCTCTCCGCAAAATCGCAAGAAATCTTGTTGTAGGAGATTACATCGAGGTTTACGGTGGCGTCCGCAAACACTCCGAGAACCATCCTCTAACGATAAACCTTGAAAAAATCCGCCTGCTAAGGCTTGCAACAGAAACCGTTTATCAGAATCCCATCTGCACAAAATGCGGTAAACGGCTAAAGTCAATGGGACACGGCAAAGGTTTCAGATGTGAGAAGTGCGGTGCACGATATGCTCGTATTCAGAAAATTGAGGTTAAGATAAATCGTGAACTAAAAAGAGGCTTATACATAACTTCGACGAGATCTCAGAGACATTTAACTAAGCCTTTTAGACGTTATGGAATGGAGAAACATGGCACAGATGTTAAGAGCTTGATTCGGGATTGGCATTCTCCCTAGGCTTTGCCATCGTTTACTTTGAATATTTCGCACAGCATTTGGTACAGTTCATCACCGCCTTCCACTTTTGAGAATAGATCTTTTTCAGCTCTGAGCACGCGTCCCATGGATTGGTATGTTTGACGCCACTCTAGTTCTTTCCACATCATGCGATTGTTCTTCAGTTCGATCCATGCTCGGAACACTAGAACCACGAACATGGCTACTGTGACCGCAAGATTCAGAACGTAAATGTCAACTATATCCGTGTTTTCACCTCCGCTATCATCTGCATTCTCCATTTATTTTAGCAAAAGGGGAATTTAAATCAAGTTTATGATCGCTCAAGTATTACATCTCAGAATTGGGCTTAAGCATAATAGGCGGCTTTATACTGATAGCGAAATAGTTTAAATTTGCGCGTTCATTTATCCTAAATACTACTGTTGTCGGAGTGTTTAAAGAATTGGACAGCTTCCCAGCCGAAGAATATCGCCTTCCCTTCTTCAAAGAGGCAGGCTTCATAAGAAAACGTTGCCCCAAGTGTGGGCAATACTTTTGGACGCAGAATCAGGATCAGGAAACATGCGGCGAAGCCCGGCCGGACGGTTGCTCACCTTACACTTTCATAGGTAATCCACCAACCAGAAAAAGTTACAGCTTAAGTGAGATGCGTGAGACTTTTTACTCCTTTTTTGAAAAACGCGGTCACACACGCATAAAGCCTTATCCCGTTGTTGCAAGGTGGAGGGATGACATTTACCTGACGCATGCAAGCATAATTGACTTTCAGCCTTACGTAACTGAGGGGATTGCGCCGCCTCCTGCGAATCCTCTAGTTATTGTTCAGCCGTGCATACGCATGACGGACATAGCTAACACGGGTCCAACGTTTGGAAAATACTTGACGATTTTTGAGATGGGCGCGCATCATGCGTTTAATTATCCTGACAAGGAGGTTTACTGGAAAGACCAGACCACGCGGTACCATCATGAATTCGCTACAAAAGAATTGGGCGTAAAGTCTGATGAGGTGACTTACAAAGAAGAAGTTTGGGTTGGCGGCGGCAACGCTGGACCATGCGTGGAATGCATTATTCGCGGTTTGGAAGTTGGCACGCTTGTTTTCATGCAGTACAAATGCGTCGGAGAGGAATTTGTTAAACTACCCATACGGACTGTGGACACTGGCTACGGCATAGACCGCTATGCCTGGCTTTCTCAAGGTGCTCCAAGCGCGTTTCACACGATCTACGGCAAGTTGCTGGATGACATTTTCAAAATGGCGGGAATAGGCAAAATTGACAACGATCTATTGATGAAGGTTGCGAAGGTTTCAAGTCTAGTAAGCTTGGACAAAACCGCAAGCAGGCTTGAAGCTCGAAGAAAAATCGCAGAAATTGTTAATGCGGACGCGGGTGAGTTGGATAGGGTTTTGCTTCCAATTGAAAACGTTTTTGCAGTTGCAGACCACACGAAATGCTTAAGCTTCATCCTTTCCGAGGGCGTTGTTCCGTCTAATATCCAAGAAGGGTATTTGGCGAGGCTTCTGTTTCGCAGAATCTATCGGCTCCTGAAAATGCTGGGTATCACGGATAGGCTGTACGATATAGCGGACAAGCAGATCAGTATGTGGTCGCGGGATTATCCGCATCTCGGAGAAATGCGAAACGAAATAATTGAAATGCTCAAAGTTGAAGAGGAAAAATTCCAAGAAACAATCAAACGCGGCGAAGGACTAGTGAGAAGAATCTCTGCTGAGTTGAAAGCGGAGAAAAAGCACGAAATTCCTGTGGAGACTTTGGCGGAGCTTTACGATTCTCATGGGCTTCCACCTGAAATTGTCGAAGAAACAGCGCAGTTAGAAGGTTTAGAGGTAGAGGTTCCCGAGAATTTTTATGGGTTAATTGCTCAGAGGCATTTGCAATCATCTAAACTCGTCGAAGAGGAGGCTAAGCCTGAAGGGCGGCTTGAAACAGCCGTGGCGAATCTGCCTGAAACAGAGAAAATATACTATAAAGACCAGTACATGAAAGAGTTCGAAGCCAAAGTTCTCAAAGTCGTAGACGGCGAATATGTCGTATTGGATAAAACGTGCTTCTATCCTGAAGGCGGAGGACAACCAGCAGACAACGGCTATTTGTTATTCGATGGAAAAAAAGCGGAGGTTGTTGATGCCCAAAAAGTTGGAAGAGTAATCGTTCACAAGCTAGAAGGCAAGACGGTTCCGAAGGAAGGCAGCAAAATAAAAGGCGTCATTGACTGGGACAGGCGTTATGCGCTTATGAAGAGTCACACGGCAACACACTTGATCAACGGTGCTGCAAGACGTGTGCTGGGACAGCATGTTTGGCAGTTTGGAACACAAAAGGGCTTTGAGAGTTCCCGGATTGATATTTCGCATTATCGCCGGTTGACTTTAGATGAAGTTTACAAGATAGAAGAGTTGGCGAACCAAGCGGTATTGCAGAATATGCTTGTTGAAACTGTTTGGATGCCGCGGAACGAGGCTGAAAGCCGTTATGGTTTTAGATTGTATCAGGGCGGTGCAGTTCCGGGGAAGGAAATTAGGGTTGTAAAGACTGGCGATTGGGATGTTGAAGCGTGTGCTGGAACACATTTGCAGAGCACTGGCGAACTTGGTTTCGTCAAGATCATCCACTCAGAAAGAGTGCAGGATGGAGTGGAGAGGCTTGTGTATTCTGTTGGAATCCCCGCATTAAAGGCAGTGCAGAATAATGAACGGTTGCTTTGGAAAGTCTCAGAGATTTTGAATGCCCCGCTGGAGAAGCTGGACAATACTGCGGAAAGGCTTGTTAAGGACTTGAAAGAGGCAAATGCTGAAAGAAGAAAACTGGTCAAAGAGTTGGCGGAGCGGGAAAGCGCTGGTGTTGGAGCAAAACAAGCGGAGGAAATTAAGGAGATTGGCGGCATCAAGCTTGTAATGCGAGATTTTGCGGAGTCAATTGATGTTGACCGGATGGTTCAGACTGCGAATGAGATAATCAAGAGAGACGAGGCAGCGGTGACAGTTTTCTATGGATCGGATGGAAAAAATGTTAGAATAATGGTTATGGCGGGAAAAAACGCAATTGCAGAAGGTGTTAATGCGGGTGAGATGATTAGAGAAGCCTCAGCAGTTGTGGGTGGTGGAGGCGGTGGAAAACCCAACTTCGCCCAAGGTGGCGGAACAAAGACGGAAAAATTATTGGAAGCAATTGCGAAAGCTGAGCAAGCGCTACGTAAACAGTTGAAAGCTAAGAATTGAAAATATGATAGGGATGACCCCGCATTTGTTGCTGCATGCCGAAAACCATAGGATATTCTTTTGGAGAGAAGGGTAAGATTAAATTCTGAGATGTTATACAGCAAGTATTCGTGAAAACCATAACAGTCTTAGGCGCAATAGCGGTTGCGGTTCTCTTCTTTTTTGGTATTATATTCGCTTGGTCTACGGGCGCAGACATTCCAGTTGAGGTTAAGGCGACGAGGCTTGTTGTTGCTGCCATGTTGTTTGTCGTCGGTTTCGGCATCGCCTATTACATAACCAAGAAGTCTACAACAATAGTTCAGAGACTGGAAGTTTCGGGAGACATGAAGGCAGTTGCGCTTAAATGTCCAAACTGTTCAGCTTCCATAGATGCTAATCAAATCAAGATCGTTTCGGGTGTTCCTTACGCAACTTGCCCGTACTGTGGAAACACGTTTGAGGTGGCTGAGGAGCCGAAATGGTGAACAAGCGCCTTCTGTTATGTGTGTTGGTTCTTGCGTGTGTTCTTGGCGTGTCTGTTAGCAGTGTTTGGGCTTGGACTGGCGTTTATCATCTAGAACATGAATGGGCGAAAATATGGATATACCAAGACGGAACAATCGACCTCTACTATAACATCACGTTAAAGCTGGATTCGGGCGACAACATAAACTACGTGCTTGTTGGTCAACCTAATGGAGATTTCACAATCGAAAATGCCACGGACCAGTATGGTAACTCGCTGACGGTTGCTGACGCCAGCCAAGGATCCGACTACAAGGTCAGAGTTTCTCTCAATTCGCCCTTAAGAGCTGGACAAACAGTCTGGTTTACGCTTATGACGAATGTGGCTCACATGATTTGGGAAGACAATACAACTAACGTTGGGATGCAGTTCACGCCGACATGGTGGAACGACGCGAAAGTATACGATCTTCGCATCTTGATCGTTTTGCCTGTGAATGTTACTGTGGGTAGTGTGGCGACGACTTCTGTGTTTTGGAACAGCACGGGAGTGGAAGATGGACGGGTGACGGTTTACTGGGAGAAGCAAATGCTTCCAGAAGGGGAAAGATATCCTATAGGTGTTTCTTTCCCAAAGGGAAACGTGCAATATGATACACCCAGTGGCATAGTCGTGTTTTTCCAGCAGTACGGCGTTGCTCTTTTGGCGTTTGCGCTCATTATAGTTTTTGTTGGCGTTGGCATTTACATAGCGAAGAGAAAACCTTATTTGACGCCTAAAATCAGCATGGAAACTCTTGGAGTGAGACGCGGCTTAACAGCAGTTGAGGCTTCATACCTTCTTGACATGGAGCCTACACGAGTGGTTACTGAAATGCTCTACAGCCTCTTGCAAAAGAGAGCTGTGTGGGTTGAGGCTGCAAAACCGCTCAAGCTGAAGGTCATGCCACAGTTTCAAGACAAGACCGGAACAGCCGAGACGCCTCTGCGATATTATGAAATTGACTTTCTCAAAGCCATCAAAGAAGATGGCACTTTAGGCGAGGAAGAGTTGGCGCAAACGGTAATGTCTTTGAGGGATAATGTGGAAGAGAAAATGCGTGGGTATCGTAGAGGCGACACAGTTGACTATTACAGGAAAATCGTGGATAAGGCTTGGGAACAGGTGGAGCAGGCAGGCACGCCGGAACTTGCCTCAAACGCTTATGACGAACAGCTTTTGTGGCTTCTGCTGGATCCAAACTATAGTAGACACACGGAGATAGCGTTTCACAACAGAATCTTTCAGCCTAGTCCCCTATGGTTCTGGTACTGGTACGGCTATCAGCATTATTCTCCAAATCCCACATACACGCCAAACGTGCAAGTCCCAGCACAATCAGCTAAACCGCCAACAATTCCCGGCGCCGACTTCGCAAACAATGTCGCCACTGCGGTGGAAAACACGTCCAACAACATTGTAGGCAATCTTGAGAAATTCGCCAACGCCATTATTCCAACATCAGGAGCCGGAGCGTCTCATGAGCCTGCGCGTAACGATGCCAGCTGCGTCTGCGCATGTCATGCGTGCGCTTGCGCGTGTGCCTGCGTGTCCTGCGCATGTGCGTGTGCAGGTGGAGGTGTAGGCTAAATGAGTTTCTTGCGCAAGATTTTCCGCCGTGCCCAGATTCCTTTTGGTCGCTACACGTACAGGGGAAAAGACAAATTCGCCGGGTTGGCGTTGCAGCTTCGCGTTGAGCCGGATGGAAAAGGAATCATGGTGATTAACGCGAATACGGTGCTTTATCTTAACGAGACGGCTACTGCCTATGCTTACTTTTTCATGCAGGGAATCTCCGAAAAGGATTTGGTGAAGAATATTCTCCGAATGTATCGGATAGACTCTACAACTGCTAGGAGCGATTACAAGAAACTTGTCTATGCAATAAGCACGTTATCGCATACGGAGAAAGTGTGTCCAGTATCGTTTCTCGATGTGCAAAGCGTGGAGCCTTTCAGTCAGCAGTATTCTGCGCCTCTGCGGATGGATATGGCGTTGACTTTCAGATGCCAAAACAACTGCGTCCACTGCTACGCTGGCGGACCACATGAGACACCGGAACTCAGCACTATTCAATGGAAAGAAATCATAGACCACCTCAAACAGATCGGCGTTTTCATATTAACCTTCACGGGGGGCGAGCCTACTTTGCGCGAGGATTTGCCGGAACTTTTGCTTTATGCACAGAATAGTGGAATGGTTACTGGACTTGTTACGAATGGACGAAGATTGAAGGATAAGGCTTATGTTGCAGAGCTTGAGAAGGCGGGATTGGATTTTGTTCAAGTTACTCTTGAATCTCACAAGCCTAAAGTGCATGATTTGATTACGGCGTCGAAGGGAAGTTGGAAGGAAACGGTTGCCGGAATAAAAAACGCTGTCAATACGCAGATTTACGTTACAACAAACACCACGCTTAGCAAGCATAATGCTGAGGATTTTTTGGAGACCATAAATTATCTGAAAGAGTTGGGAATAGCTGCTTTCGGATGCAACAGCCTGATTTACTCTGGAAAGGCGAATGAGATAAGCGAAGAATTCGCATTGCCGCTTGAGACTTTGAATGCGCTTTTGCCAAAAATCCGCGACAAAACCAACCGCCTAGGCTTGAAGTTCTTGTGGTACACGCCTACGCAGTATTGCCGTTTCGACCCTGTCAAGCTAGGGTTAGGGATTAAAGCATGCACAGCCGCCATGATCAACATGTGCGTTGGACCGGATGGTAGCGTTTATCCGTGTCAGAGCTATTTTGAAAGTCTTGGCAACATTCTAAGAGATGATTGGCAAGGAATCTGGAATAATCCGCTTGCGGTTAAGATTAGAAAGAGGGAGTATGCGGAGCCAAAATGCAAAGATTGCCCGCAACTGCAAATCTGCGGAGGCGGATGCCCACTGGAACTGCAGAACAAGGGTTACATTTGCGGAGAAGCTCAGTGAATGGTTGTGCCGCTCTCTATGAAGCCGAGTTTCTGCAACACGCTGGCAGCTTGGAACGTGTTTTCAAAGGTTGATATGCCTAGATCGGCGCGAGCAAAGCCTCCGTTTGCATTTTGGCATCTTAATATGAAATCTGTTGTTTGTGACGGAAACCTGCAGTTTTCTTCAAGCAGGTCCAAAGTCATTGCTCCGTAATATGTATGTTCCATGTACGGATAAGAACTATTTGGCACGACGGTAAAACCTCCTGAAGGCTTTTCGCAAGACCTAACATATCCTAAAACCTTTTTGAGAGATTTGACAGGATATCCTAGATTGGAGAGAGAAGCTATTGCATGATAGGTCGAGTTCAAGTTTGAGTGTGAGTGCGCGCCAAAACCGCCATCTTTGTTCTGGCAACTTAGCAACCGGTCTATCGTTTTTTCACGGTCAGTTTCTACGTCAGCCAGGTTAACAAGTTCTGTGATCATAAGAGTAACCTCGAACTCTGAAGCTACCTCAACATAGACATCTACTGTCCCCACTTTTCCGTTGGAGCATTGAAAGGAAAGCAGAAAATCACAAAGTTTCTTGTCTGGATATTCGCCACACAATTCTAGAGCTTTAGATACATAATAATGCGAATAGTAACTGTCTGGGACAAAATCGTGCAACCACTTTATTGTTTGTTTAATGTTTGGAAAGGGAGTTTTCAACAAGTCCAATATTGACAATCCGTAGTAAGTGTCTTGCGCATTGGAGTCCATCTCTTGACAAAAGGCATAGCCACCGTCGCCATTCTGGCGGTTTGTAACATAGCTTATAACACTTTTGACCCATACTGAATTGAGAAATTGTTTTTCTTTCGGATTTGAAACAGTCTTACCTAAATTGAACCGCCCTACTTCGCGCAACCTAGCACCCACTCTTTTCCTTGAATGTTGGTAGAAGCTATCAGCCCCTGCACACATTGAAGCAAGGGCGGTTAAAGGCGAGCCTCATCGCCTTAGATGTTTGAAGGTGAAAAACCAGCAAATAAACATTTTTCTGAAAAGGCTATGGAATTGCGTTATATCAGTTTTGAACCAATGTTAAACTCGTTCATCGCCAAAACAGCATATAAAAACGCAGTATACTTGTCAAGAACAGCAGTATGTTAAGAAGCTCGTTTGGGTTTAGTGTGAGCGTTTATTAGTTCAAGTTTCTGACGATGACTTAGCCTTTTAGTCCTTCTTTCGCTTCGCATTGCTTCTGTTCGTGAACTGTATTCTTGGACGTAGACAAGCTCTTTTGGCTTATGCGTTCGCGTGTATCTGGCACCTTTTCCGTCCATGTGGAGCTTCATTCTCGAATCAAGGTTCTTAGTGTATCCGGTATAGAAGCTGTTGTCTTTACATATGATGATGTAAAGGTAGTATGGCATAAACAATATTCTAGTAGCCAGAGTATTTATAAAAGGCTGGGAAGGATTTCCCAGTTTTGATGAAGATGAATGTGAACGATTCTTTAGAGGATGCAATACATTAGCGAGTCCAAAAGGATTGCAGATTTTAAGATAAGGTCGTCATTTTGTCTTCTCCATTGCAAAAGCTTTGACTGAGGTTTTCTCAGTCGGTTAGCCATTTTAACATGGTTAAACTTGTCCTCCTTAGCTTCCTGAAATGCAATAACACACTTGAATGTACTCTCTATATAGGATCAGTTCTCGATGTTGTTGCGGAGTATTTCGAACTCTTCAGCTCGGGATGCGTTTGAAGCAACTGTTGTTTAAGTGTGGGATTCAATGAGGGCCAGTACGTTTTGGCCAATTCAAAAATCTCTGTCTTATCTATGTATGATTTGAATCGCGTTACTTTTGCGGGAGACCCTACAGCTATGCTATGAGGAGGTATGTCTCTGGTAACGACAGAATTTGCTCCAATGACCGAGTTATTTCCTATAGAAACGCCTTGATTTATGAAAACACGGGCACCAATCCAGCAATTATCCTCAACTCGGACGTTTCCTGCGACTCTTATTCTAGTTTTGCTAAGGTCTTGATCCGGTGACATATTTATTGCATATATCATTACATAAGGGCCTATTGAACAGTTCCTGCCTATCATTACTTCACAATTGGCACCTGCTGCGATAGAACTGTATCTTCCTATGAACGAGCGTTCTCCCAAAACGATTCTTCCATCCCCGTAGATAATAATTCCTGTACCATCAAACTTGAAAGTAGGATGCACTTCATACTCTTGCCTGTATTTTCGATATCTGAATTCCCATCTTCCATATTCTAATGACTGCCCAAGCGTCGCAACGAACTCATTGACCAGAAGCGATCGCAACAAGTGCGCAAGTTTTGATTGCACAGTCATCGACTCTCATCGGGAACCCTAAGTTAATAGCAATAATTAAATATTGCTATATCTACTAATAACAAAGACGGCCACTACTGGATCTACGAACCCAATCGGTGGACTAAACAGGAATCATTCCTCTCCAAATCGAGACTACAAGTTGACTGCAAAAGCTTTATTCCAAATCTTTCACGCATAAAATTACAGAAGCATTTTCCGGTCTATTTCTCACCAACAATTGTGTCAATCTATATATGAATGCACAGAAGATTTCTGGCGAAAATCTTAACCTTCCACCCTCTATTAACCACTTCCAACCATTTATGCCGATTACCCGGTACCCTCTACTTCTCATTTCTTTAACAGTCCAGCCGGATCTATGTGCCATCAATGTATTCCCATCGAATTCTTTC
>Ga0209323_10001476_pt1 | contig 15552 bp, 16 predicted proteins | sample Rifsed19ft2_FD_184014 | JGI IMG/M metagenome (GOLD analysis project Ga0209323, IMG submission 184014) | Soil microbial communities from Rifle, Colorado, USA - sediment 19ft 2 (version 2) | ecosystem: Environmental > Terrestrial > Deep subsurface > Rock core/Sediment | place: Rifle, Colorado...
CTATCATACTCATATAATGCGCTCCCCAGGGGGCTTTTAGGCTTTTCGATTTTTTTTCTTCCTAATAATGCCATTTTCTATATTCTCTGCCTGTTTCTAATTAAAAAATATATTATTATTCTAATACAAAATTTAAAATAATCTACTATATTTATTAAAACTATCTTCCTTGATCAACTGCTTTATTTCAAGGGAGGTCAATATGCTTAAGACTTCTTTAACTTCCATTTTTGAGTATTTCACTATTTCTTCCACACTTTTTGCTTTGTATCCGATAAACTCATATATCTTGAGCTCATCACCCTGAATCTCAGTATTATGCCTGTTATTTACTTTCCGGCTGCTGGGATAGTCATGGTCACTGCATAATTTTAAATTTCCTTTATAATACTCGTAAAATTCCTCCAGTATGTCATCAATGCTCTCTACGAGCTTAGCACCACTTTTAATCAGTTTATGACAGCCTCTGCTCATCGGATTAAAAATATTACCCGGAACTGCGAATACTTCTCTGTTCTGCTTCAGTGCTATTTCGCATGTTATTACTGCTCCGCTTTTTTCTCCTGCTTCTACCACTACAACTCCCCTGCAAAGTCCGCTGATTATTCTGTTCCTGATCGGAAAATTACTTTTAAGCGGCGGAGTTTTCGGAAAAAATTCGGTTATTATACTGCCATTTAAAAGTATTTCCTCATATAAAAATTTATTTTCAGGAGGATAAACGATATCAATACCACAGCCCAGAACCCCGATGCTTCCTCCTTTTCCTTTCAGCGCTGCCTTATGTGCATAACTATCAATTCCTACTGCCAGGCCGCTTACAACCGTTATTCCAATCTCCGATAAATTCCTGCTTATATACCCGGCCGCTTCTCGACCGTAAGCGGTACATTTCCTGCTGCCGACAATAGCAACGCTAAATTTTGCTTCTTTTATTTTATTGCCTTTAAAAAATAATAAAGGAGGAGGTGAATATATCTGTCTTAATATATCCGGATAGCTATCGTCGCTGATGTCAAGCAAATCTACTTCATTTTTCAAAATAAAATCAGCTATTTTCCGGTAATTGCTCTCCTCGACGCTGATATGATTATTATTTTTTTTACTTGTTCCATAATTCAGCTTTAAATTTTCGTATTTTAAAAAGTAATCCAGAGTTTTATTTATGTCACCGTTATTTTGCCTGTATTTATCTATAAATTTTACCGGTTTGACTTTTTTATCAACCAGTGCATATAATATTTTTTCTCTATTGCTGACCTTCATAATCAAAAAATGCTTTCCGGACTATAATTATAACCAACCCTGTAATGAACAGCTTCGATAATATGATTTTCCTTAATAGTGTCACTTTCTTCCAGATCAGCTATAGTTCTGGAGACTTTTAAGATACTGACTGTTCCTCTGGCTGTTAGATTGTATTTTCCTGAAATTGTATATATCAAGTCCCTTATTTTTTTATCATTTTTTAACCATTCATTAATAATATTTATCCCAATTTCAGAATTGTAACTGATTCTTTTGCCTTTAAATCTCTCATTTTGAATATATAGACATTTCTCAATACGGTTTTTTATCTTATTTGAACTTTCACCACATTCAGTCTTTATGAAGCTACTTTCCGGAAGTCTGGCAACAGTGACTCTCATATCAATTCTATCCATAACCGGGCCTGACATTTTCTTCCAGAATTTTTGTATCTCCCTCTGGCTGCAAATGCATTTTCTGCTTTCGTCTCCGAAATATCCGCAATAACAGGGGTTAGTAGCCACTATTAACATAAAATTGCAGGGAAAGCTGTAAGAAAGATGACTTCTGGTAATAACCACTTCCTTATTTTCCAGAGGCTGCCTCAAATCCTCTATAAAATTTTTAGGAAACTGCGAGAATTCATCCAGAAACAGCAAACCCTTGTGAGCAAGACTGATTTCACCGGGTCTTGGATTGATACCTCCTCCGATAAGCCCCGCTCTGCTTATGGTGTGGTGAGGATTTCTAAAAGGCCTTTCCTGTATTAAGTAATTAACATACTTTTCATATAAACTATAAACTTTTGTAACCTCGATACATTCCTCCAGGTTTAAGTCCGGCATTATAGTAACAGCTCTCTGAGCCAGCATAGTCTTGCCGCTCCCTGGAGGGCCTATAAATATGATATTATGTCTGCCGCTTACGGCTATCTCCAGTGCCCTCTTTGCTTTAAGCTGCCCTTTTACATCTTCAAAATCAAAATTATAATGACTGTTTCTGTTTGAAACACTCTCATCTTTATCTTTACATATAAATTTCTCCATCTTTTCTCCGCCGGCAAGTGCCTCTACAGCTTCAGACAGACTTTTGCATGCAACGATCTTAAGACTGGAAATAAAAGAAGCCTGATTGGCAATTTCATACGGCACGAAAAAAAATTTTTTACCTATACTTTGTGCTTGCTCGGCCATGGAAATTAAACCTTTTACCGGATTTACGCTTCCATCCAGTGACAATTCTCCTACAAAACAGGACTCTCCGGATATATCGCATTTAATCTGACCGCTGGCTGCAAGAATCGAAAGCGCTATAGGCAGGTCATAAAAAGAGCCATCTTTTTTTATATCTGCCGGTGATAGGTTTACGATTATTTTTTTAACCGGGAAATCAAATCCACTGTTAAGGACTGCCGATCTTACTCTCTGTCTTGATTCACTTACGGCTTTACCCGGCAGTCCCACGATTATGAATTCAGGGAGGCCTCTTGATAGGTGAACTTCTACAGATACTCTTATGGCATCAATTCCAATTAGTGTGAAACTGTCCAGTTTGAAGAACATAAAACAATTATATATATAATTGCACATATAGTCAATTACATATAATATTTAGAGAATAGAGGGGATTATCCTTATATCGATAGTTTAAAAAAAAACCTCTTGCGGCAGCCGCGGTAAGTTTGGCAATACTTTAAAAATCAGTCGAATTTAAAACTTTTTCTGTTAGTGATCTTAATACAGGCATCTACAATTCCGGGGTCATATAATTTACCTTTATTTTTTCTGATTTCTTCAATTGCCGCATTCAGACCCAGGGCGGGACGGTATGGTCTGTGAGATGACATAGCTTCTACTACATCAGACACAGTTAATATTTTTGCTTCAATCATTATGTCTTTACCCTTTAAACCATTGGGATATCCTGAACCATCTAGCTTTTCATGATGTTGGAGTATAATATCCACAATAGGTAGGGGAAATTTTATATTTTTTAACATATTATAACTTAACTGAGGATGAGTTTTTATCATATCAAACTCAATATCAGTCAATTTCCCGGCTTTTGACAGAATTGAAGCAGGTATGTTCACTTTTCCTATATCGTGAATTAGTGCTGATACTCTTATAGCTTCTATTCTATTCTCTTCTAAGTTTAGCTCCTTTGCTATAGTCGTGGCTAACTTACATACCCTTTGCTGATGACCATAAGTATAAGGATCTTTTGTTTCTACTATTGCTGCCAGAGTATTTATAGCACCATTAAGGGTCTCTTCAAGTCTCTCTCTGCTATTGATTAGCTCTTCTTCTGCTCTTTTCCGTTCAGTTATATCCATCATAGTCCCCATAAACTTATAGGGTTTATTTGATTCATCATAAAAAGGTTTAGCTTTTATACCAACAAAAATTTCTTGCTTATCTCCTAATAACATCTTGTGTTCTATATCTACTAGCTTTTTATTTTTTAATGCATCATTTATAGCTTCCAGTGCAAATTCTTTATCATCCGGATGGAATAAATTTATAATGGTATTAAAATTTCTATCAAATATTTTAGGATTAATCTTTAGAATTCTATAAACTTCATCCGACATAGATATCTCATTAGTTACTAAATTCCAATTAAAAGATCCTATATGAGCAATACTCTGTGCTTCTTTGAGATTTCTTTCACTTTTAACTATTTCTTCTTCTGTTTTTTTTCGTTCTGTTATATCTGTACCAATTCCCATTATATACTTTAATTTCCCATTTTTCTTTATAGGAGTTGATATAACATCTAAATACCTGGTTTTTCCATCTTTAGTTAGAAATAATGTAGAGTAATAGTAAACTCTTTTTTTAGATATTTCTTTAAGAATTTCATCACTTTTTTTGCGCATTTCTTTTTCCCACCATGGATAAGGTGGTTTTTTGCCAACCATACTACTTAATTTATAACCTATCAATTTTTCAAATGCAGGGTTCATATACCTCAGAGAATAATCTGCATTCAAGACCATAATAGGAGTGGGAGAATTCTTCATCAGACTAGAAGCGAACTCTTCACTTATTTTTAATAATTCTTCTGCTTGTTTCTGCCTGGTTCTATCATCAAATACAGACACTATTTCACCTGAAGGCAGTTTATAGATATAATTACGCCTCCAACCGGAAATCCTATTATCCCTGTAAAAAGATATGGGGTGTTCTTCAGGCTTACCGGTTTTGTAGACCCTTTTAAAAACATCAAAAACTCCAAAATTCTTTATTTCTGGAAACAATTTCAAAATACTTTTTCCTATAACATCCTTTTTTTTAATTTTATCAATTCTTTCTCCAGCTCTGTTAATATCTTTGAAAATGAAATCATTCCCATCATCTCTAACTTCATAGACTGCTACACCACTACTTATATGTTCAAATAATTCTTTAAATCTATTTTCACTTGTCTTTATTTCTTCAAATATAAATCTTAGATTATCTTCTGTTTGCTTTCTATTAATTGCGATAGCCAGCTGCCCCGAAATAGCACTAATTCTTTCCAGATCAAAACTTTCAAAAGGTTTTCTTCCGGAAATATCCATCAGCCCTAAAACCTTACCTCCCGTAACAAGCGGAACGATCATAACCGACTTTATACTTAAAATTTTATAAATCTCCGGTATAAGTTTTTTAATTATTGCTCTCATTACTTTCCGATTCTCGGGTATGGTCTCCGCAAATTCCCCCAGCAGCTCTTTTATTTTGATATTGTCATTTATAACTTGAGGTTTTTTTCCTTTAAGTATTTTATAATAATGACTTTTTTCCCCAAGAAGAATTTTTACCGTGGTTATTTTTACTCTGATCAAACTTTCTATGCTTTTTTTTACAACTGACGGAAGATTAAGTTTTTGCATTATCAGATACTTTCTATCTTCGCTGAGAAGGTACACCGTTGCCCCGAAGCTTGAAAAAAACTTTCTGGTTTTTATGGATACAAGTTCAATTATTTTATTTAAACTATCACCACGGTTCACAGCAATATTTACAGAATTAATAAGTTCAAAATCTTCCAATTTCTGCCGCATTTTATCATTATCCATTTTACTTTCCATAACTTCTTTTATCATTGTTATAGCCTATTTTTTAAAATAATCTATAAAATATTTATATTCTTTCATTGCTACTTATATTATAGCAATGTAATAATGCTTCTACTAGCTATAATATTATACTTTAGGCCTTTTTTCACGTCATATAAGCCGGGCCTTCAGATTAACTTTTCAAAAGGCATTCTCTATATGTTCGATCTTCAGGTCTTTGCTACCTTTTAAAGGACTTAATGAGGTTATCGCTTGCAGTGTACTTTCTTTTATTGCTATCTCTTCAATAAGACTTCTACTTATGATTATAGAAATAACATTAAAGCCGGGACTATATACCGAAAGTTTATTACTCGCGATATATAAACTGGCTACTTTTTTTATCCTGGCCATTTTTAATCTATTCACAGCTTCCAGCGGGTCTCCATATTCCAGATTGGTCCTGGTTTTAACCTCCGCAAAAATTAAATTTCTACCCTTTCTAGCAATTATATCTATTTCGCCGTATCTACTCCTATAATTTTTTTCCAAAACAAAATATCCTTCTTCTTCCAGGTATTTTTGGGCAATAAATTCCCCTGCTTTCCCTATGATTTTTTTATTAAGACTGCTAACTTAAAACACCTCTGAAAGATACTCTATGAATAAATGTCGGCCCATATTTTTGAAGGGATTTTAAATGCTTCCTGGTGCCGTAACCCTTATTATGTTCAAATCCATATTCGGGATAATACCTGGAGAACTTAAACATTATCTGATCTCTAATCACCTTAGCAATTATTGAAGCGGCAGCAACAGAGACACTGAGACCATCACCATTAACAATAGGTAAATATTTGATACCCAAATCCGTACTGATATAATCAGACAAAATAATATCCGGTTTTATTTTTAAGGCGCCAATTGCTTTTTTAAATGCAAGTGCATTCGCTTTGGTTATTGACAGTTTATCGATTTCATCAGGAGGGATTTTTGCTATTGACCAGCACAGGCAGCTTCTAATTACTTTTTTAAAAATATATTTCCTTTTATCTGCAGTCAGCTTCTTGGAGTCATTTATATCTTCTATTATTAGCTTTTTCTTGTCCAGGATAACAGCTACAGCAACCAGAGGACCGGCCAGTGATCCTCTTCCCACTTCATCAACTCCGGCTATTCTTTCATAACCTGCAATATACAGATCATCTTCGTAATTGCATAAATCCATCAATCTTTTTATTTCTTTGAACTCCATAGTGCTAAAAAAATTACCACCTGGACGGAGGCCAGTAAACTATGACAAATTCTCCGAATATATCATCTTCCGAAATTGTTCCAAAAAATCTGCTGTCAAAACTATTATTTCTGTTATCCCCCATTACAAATACTTCATTTTCACCAACAGTTACGGTCTGGTTTATATAAAAAATATTTTGATCGGCCGGCAGATAATTTTCAACAATTTTTTCACCATTTACAAAAATCTCACCTTCGCTGGTTAGAGTAATTTCATCCCCCTCTACAGCAATCACTCTTTTAACAAGATCCTTTTTTTCTATCGGAGAATGAAATGCTATGATATCTCCTCTTTCAACACGGCCAAATTTATATGCCAGCTTGTTAATTATTACTTTATCTCCTACTTCTAATATTGGTTCCATTGAGGGTGTAGGAACAATAAAAGGTTCAAATATAAAAATTCTAATTAAAGTGGCTGATATTACTGCGGCCAAAATAATAACAGTGTATACCAAAAATTCTTTAATAATTTTTCTTTTTCTGGTATTAACCTGTTTATTTTCAAGAGGCATTAATGTAAAAACCAAATGTTTGTCAATTTATTTAAACTTAATTTTTGATTTTTTACCGATTGTATCCCTGAGGTAATATAGTTTAGCTCTTCTTACCAGGCCTTCGCCGATTCTTTCGATAGACTGAATTACAGGTGAATTTAGAAGAAATGTCCTTTCAACGCCTACATTATTAAAAGAGATCTTTCTTACTGTAAATGTCTTATTGATTCCAGAGCCTTTAATCCCTATTACGATTCCTTCAAAGATCTGAATTCTGTCCTTATTCTCTTCACTAATTTTTATCTTAACTTTTATTTTGTCCCCCGGACTAAATTCAGGTATATCAGTCTTTATATATTTACTTTCTATCTTATCCAGTTTATTCATTTTATTCTCCAGCCTGTCTCTTTTTCATTCTAATTAGAACCAAACAAATATAATTAATTTAACTGTCTTTGTCAAATAAATCCGGTCTCCTTGTTCTGGTCATTTCCATTGACTTTTCTTTTCTCCATTTCTCTATATCTTTATGGTTTCCGCTCAAAAGAATTTCAGGAACAGCCATTCCTTTAAAAACCGGTGGCCTTGTATACTGGGGATAATCAAGCAGATTTTTTTCAAAAGATTCCGATTTTAAAGATTCTTCTTTCCCCACTACACCCGGTAACAATCTTATTGCCCCGTCTACTATAACCATTGCCGGGATTTCTCCGCCGGAGAGTACATAATCGCCTATAGAGATCTCAAAATCTACCAGATACTCCATTACTCTTTCGTCAATCCCCTCATACCTTCCGCAGATAAGTATTATATTTTCAAGACCTGACATATATTTTAACCTATTCTGATTCAACTTTTCTCCGCTGGGAGAAAGCAGTACTACTTTTTGTCTTTCCTTATTTTTAATTTTATTCCTTTTTTTAATAAAAGTAATGGCGTTGTCTATTGGCTCCGGCATTAATACCATGCCCGGTCCTCCGCCGTAAGGTCTATCGTCAACCTTACCCTGTTTATAGTCAGAAAAATCTCTTAAATTATAGATATTCAGCCGGCAGATATTTTTTTTAAAAGCTTCCTTTATAATCCCAAATTCAATGAAATTATCAAATATTTTTGGGAAAATGGTTATAATATCTATTTTTAGCATTTTCCAAATGAAAGACTTTAAAAATGAAAAAATAATAATTTTAGATGTATTCCGGAATTTTTTTTAATATTATCTTCTTGTTTTTTAAATCTATTCTATCGATATAATTTTCAATAATAGGAATATAAAAAATATTGCCGGCCATGCATTCTATATTCAAATCCCTGTTCTCTATTCTAACAGTTAAATTATCATTGGCAGTAGATCTTTCCACATTTATTACTTTGCCAACAGAGATATCGCCTTTTGTATAAACCGTACAGCCTATTATATCATCTATCCAGTATTGGTTTTCTTCCAGCACGGGGCCGTCTTTTATGCTGCGGTAGACACTTATGCCTTTTAAATCCTCGGCATCGCTTCTACTGTCTACACCTTTAAATTTGATTATCAAAGTTTGAGGCTTTTCTGTTTTCTTCCACCTGATATTTTCGACTTCTGCTTTTTGTATACATTTTTCATCAAAAAAAAGTACGTCTCCCTTTTTAACAGTTTTGGGATAATCGGTAAGCAACATCATAACTGTTTCTCCTTTTATTCCATGCGGCTTACCGATTATCCCAATTAACCTTGCATCTACATTTACTTCTGACATTTACTAATGCCTGTTTAAAATAGATCTATCTGTATTTATATATTAAATTATCAATCCATAATTTTTACAATAGAGGATTTCCCTCTTTTAGCAGATGCAGCTCTCATTATGACCCTTAGAGCATTTGCGGTTCTTCCTTTTTTCCCGATTACTTTTCCCAGATCCTCTTCGGCTACATTAAGCTTGAAAATTACTGTTTTGTCATCTTCCTCCTCTTCTGTGATTTCAACATTGTCCGGGCTGTCAACCAGCTCTTTTACCATGTACTCCAGTAGTTCTTTCACTATTTACCTCCAGTCTAAATTGTAATAACTACTTCTTTAAACCAATCTTATCAAAAAGTTTTTGAACTGTATCTGTAGGTTTTGCACCGTTCTTTATCCAGTTAAGAGCCTTATCTCTATCCACTTCTATTCTGGATGGATCACTTTTAGGGTCGTATATGCCTATTTTTTCAATGAACCTCCCATCTCTCGGTGACCTGATATCTGCTACTACAATTCTATAAAAAGGCTGCTTTTTTGAACCCATTCTGGTCAGTCTTATCTTTACACTCAACCTGTAACCTCCAAATTCCTAATAGATAGTTTTACGCTTTCATAATTATATATTTTTCTATAAAACTTGCAAAACATTTTTTTATCTACAAATTACCAAGAGGCAGATTGAATTTCCCCTTTGACCCTGAAAATTGTTTCAACATTTGCTTGGTTTTACTGAATTGTACAAGTAGTTTATTCACTTCTGATACGGAACTTCCGCTCCCCCTTGCTATCCTTTTTTTCCTGTTTCCATTAATTATGTGCGGTTTTCTCCTCTCCTCCACAGTCATAGAATTAATTATGGCTTCTATATGAGACAGATAAGAATCATCTAAATTTACTTTTTTAAATATTTTACTTTTATTGGCTATCGGCATCATCGAAAATATCTTATCCAATGATCCCATTTTTTTTATACTCCTCAGCTGGCCGATAAAATCTTCGAAATTTAACTCATTTTTATAAATCTTTTTTTCGATTCTCCTTGCCTCTTTTTCGCTGACTACTTTTTCCGCCTTTTCAACCAGAGTCAGGATATCGCCCATTCCTAATATTCTGGAAGCTATCCTGTCCGGGTAAAATATATCAAAATCCTCGATTTTCTCTCCATTGGATACAAATTTTACCGGCTTTTTAACCATATAATAAACTGAGAGCGCTGCACCTCCTCTGGTGTCACTGTCCAATTTAGTCAGGATTATTCCATCACATTCAACTTTCTGGTTAAAGGTGGAGGCAATGTTTACAGCTTCCTGCCCGGTCATAGCGTCCAATACCAGATATATCTGATGCGGACTTACTTTATTTCTGATATTTACAATCTCATTCATCATATTTTCATCAACATGCAATCTTCCGGCAGTATCGATTATAATTACATCGCTTCCGGATTTTTTAAATAATGCTATTCCTTTTACCGATATGGATACCGGGTCCGAATTATTTTCAGAATAAACATCTACATTTATATTTTTCGCCATGTCCTCAAGCTGCAACACCGCAGCGGGCCGGTATACATCTGCAGCAACAATAGATACTTTTTTCTGGAATTTATTCTTTAAAAAATTAGCTAATTTAATGACAGCTGAAGTTTTTCCGGTGCCCTGAAGTCCGACAGTCATTATAATTGTAGGTCCCTTAGAAGCAAAAATAACACCGCTGCTTGTTGAGCCCAGCATTCTCGTAATCTCTTCATTTACTATTTTTACCACGTGTTGATAAGGGGTCAAACTTTCCAATATATTTTCACCTATTGACTTTGCTTTTACGTTCTCTAAGAATTCTTTGACTACTTTAAAATTCACATCGGCTTCCAGCAGGGCCAGTTTGATCTCCCTTAAAGCATCGTCCAGGTCATTGGGGCTTAATTTCCCTTTATTTCTTATTTTATAAAATAAATTCTCAAACTTGGTTGTCAGCAGCTCAAACATCGCTAAAATCCCTTTCCATCCTGAAATTTGAGATCAGGAGAATATCGATTCAGTAAATTCAACCGGATCAAAATAATGTATGTTGTCTAATTTTTCACCATCGGTGACCAGCTTTATGGATATACCCAGATCATTTTTTATGGTAAGCACTATCCCCCCTCTGGAAGTACCGTCTGTTTTAGTCAGAATAATTCCGGTCAGATGCAGTGAATTGTTAAAAAGTTCCGCCTGATTTCTGGCGTTCTGTCCGGTAGTGGAATCAATCACAAGCAGTATTTCATCCACTTCCCGGTCAATTCTCCTGCTTATAACTTTTTTTATTTTTTTAAGTTCCTCCATAAGATTATACGAAGTTTGCATTCTCCCCGCAGTATCAATTATAACCAGATCGATTCCTCTGGCCTTTGCTTTTTCTACGCTATCGTAGACTACCGCTCCCGGATCGGAAAACTTCTGGTGATAGACCATATCCAGCCCTAATTTATCGGCATAATATTGTAGCTGTTCCACTGCGGCTGACCTGTATGTATCAGCAGCCGATATCAAAACCTTCTTTCCGTTTCCTTTAAACATATTGGCTAACTTTGCAACCGAAGTGGTCTTACCCGTTCCATTTACTCCCACTATCAGGAATACTGTAGGAGGTATGGGCGATATATTTAAATTATTATTTCCATCGGTCTTGAGAATTTCTATAATTTGATCCTTCAATAAAGATTTTATTTTTTCAATATCATTTATATTTTCACTATAAACATGGTTTTTTACTTCTTCTAATATTTTACCTGTAGTATTAATGCTGATGTCACTGGCCACCATCTGTTCTTCCAGCTCATCCCAGAATGACTTGTGGTTATTTTTAAATTTATTCCAGATATGGCTTAGATTTTTAATTAATTTCTGCATATTTCTTCCCGATTTTTTCCGAAATTATCTTCGAAATTCCATTGGACTGCATGGTTACCCCATAAATTGTATCTGCAATTTCCATTGTCCTTTTCTGGTGGGTAATTAATATTATCTGCTGCTTTTCAGAAAATTTTTTCACCAGAATCAGAAAACGGTTGATATTTACATCATCCAGAGCAGCATCCACTTCATCGAAAACATAGAAAGGAGAAGGGTTTATTGAATAAATAGAGAAAAGAAATGCTGTAGAAATTAAAGATTTCTCTCCTCCTGACAACAAGGAAAGAGGAACAAACTTATTATTGCCAATATCCACCTTCAGATCCACACCTATTTCATCATCACCAGTGCTGTCATCTTTTTCAAGCTGCATTTCACCTTCGCCTAAGGGGAACAGAATTTTAAAATAATTTTTAAAACACCTGTTGATCTCATCAAATTTCTTAAAGAAGTAATCAGCTATTCTTTCGTTTATCTCTTTAATAAGTTCCTCCAGATTTTTTTTACTTTCAACCAGATCAGTTCTCTGGACTACTAAAAAGTCGAATCTCTTTTTAATTCTATTATATTCAATAGATGCATTTGGGTTAACCATCCCATATCTTTTTATTTCATTTTTAAACTTTTTTACTTTTATTTCAGATTGTTTAATATCACCGGTGGGTTTATAGCTTTTTAAAGCGTAATCAATTGATAAATTATAATTATCCACAATGCTTTCAGTAATAGCTTCTACTCTCTCTTTTATTTGTTCTTTCTTCAGATCGATTTTGTATACAGTATTTTCCAGGTTTGATTTTGAGATATTTGACTGGTTTATCTGGCTTTCTAATTCGTTTATCTTATTCTGGTTTTTTGAAATTAAATCTCTTCTTCTCTCAAATTCCGGGTAGAGCCTTCTTTTTATATTTTCTGAAACCGATAGAAAACTACTTAGAAGCAGGTATATCTTTTTTGATCTTTCCAGGTTGGCCATGCAAACGTCTTTAATATTTCTAATCCGCTCCATTCTTTTTTTGACATTATCGATTTTTTTGGTGTCTGCCTTCCGCAATTCTTTTCTACCGTCTTTACCCTCGTACTGCAGGCCTGCTCCGATTATTTTATATAATTTCTCTATTTCTTCTGTAATTGATTTTGCTTCATTTTCAATATAATAGGCAGTATCCTTATCTTTTAACTTCTTCTTCACATTTTTCAATAATTTCGCAAGCAGGCCGTCAATTTTTTTAAGTCCGTCTGAAATTCTCTCTAAGAAAGATACTTCATTATATTCTTTATCAATCTCCGATGAATCCTGCAGCACTTCCGTGTTTTCGATACCGCCGGTAAACCGGAGATCAAACATATTATATAATGTACCGAATACGTTCTTTTTACTCCCAACCAGAGCTGTAATATTTTCAAGATTATTTTTTTCTGAATTAAATAAGTCAATTTTATTTTTCCAGAATTCATATTCATCCCGCTTTTTACCGGTATGTTTTAGAAGATCATCTCTCTCTTTTTCTATACTTGAAATTTTGCTGTCGATTTCTTTTAGTTGGTCCTCATTTTTCCGGTAAGATTCATTTTCGCCTTCCCATTCATTGTTTAACTGATTGAGACTTCCGATAAAGAGAGAAATTTCCTCGCTTTTTAACAGATTGGAAATTTCAGCATATTTCTGGGCTCTTTTTGCTTCAATTTCAAGAGGATCCATGGTCCTTTTTATTTCTTCCATCAAATCATCTATTCTTTCTATATCATTTCTTACCTTCTGAAGTTTACTTATGGATTTATCCCTCCTGTTTTTATGTTTCGATATCCCCAGTACTTCATCTATGATAGCTTTCCTTTCAATGGGTTTAAGAACAGCAATTTCATTGATCTGACCTTGATTTATAATGATATGCAGGCCCTTGCCTATACCGCTATCAGCGGTAAGATCCTGGATATCTATCAATCTGCAGGGTGAGGAATTTATAAAATACTCACTTCCTCCTCTGGAAAATACCCTTCTGGTAAATTTAACCTCTTCGAACTCCATATTAAATAATTTATTTGAGTTGTCGAACAGCAGGGATACTTCAGCAATTGCCATTTCTTCATTTTTACTTTTAAAAATTACATCCCCCATCGAGCTCCCCCGGAGCGACTTGGGGCTTTGCTCACCCAGCACCCATGAGATAGCATCAGCGACATTACTTTTACCGCTTCCATTGGGCCCCACGACCACACTGATACCCGGCTCAAAAAATAATTGACTTTTATTTTTAAAAGATTTAAAACCGCGGAGTGTTATGTTCTTTAAGTACAAATTTAATTCCCAAAATAATAAATTATAAATTTAGTTTATACAGAGTCTTTAAAGTATTTTTTGCTGCATCCTGCTCTGAGTCTTTTTTACTTTTCCCTTTACCCCTTCCAATTATTTTATCGTCAATGGTTACCACCGAGTAGAATGATCTATTATGGTCAGGGCCGTCAGATCTTATTAGTTCATATTTTGCAAGTTTAGAATAATCTGCCTGAACGACTTCCTGAAGGTAAGTTTTATAATCTGTAATTTCAGGGGTTTTAATATTTTCTTCAATTTTTTCCCTATATCTTTCTAGAACCCAGCTTAAAGTAAAATCAATCCCTTTATCGATATAAATGGCACCGATAAGAGCTTCCAGGCTGTTAGCTAAAATAGATATTTTTTTTCTCCCCTTGCAGGATTCCTCATTTTCACTTAAAAGTATCTGCTGGTCTATTTTTATTTCTTTGGCTATTCTAAGTAGTGTCCTTCTGCTGACGAGAGTTGCTCTTACCTTGGCCATCTTTCCTTCGGTAAAGTCGCCGTGTTTTTTATATAAATATGATGTAATAATAAAAGAAAGTACGCTGTCCCCCAAAAACTCCAGCTGCTCATTTCCCCGTGATTGAATATTTATCTGGCGTGCAAAAGACCTGTGAGTTAAGCTTTGTATATAAATTTTCAAATCTGCTGCATCAATTCCCAGATTTTTTAACCAGTCTCTTACTCTACTACCTAAAACCTCTTCGTTATCGTTCACTAAATAAATCTCGCCACCTTAGAAATCATAATATAAGATTATTTATCTGTATCTAAAATTATTTTTTAGAATGAGCTTCGATATAATCAAGAACATTTTTTACTGTAATAATTTTTTCGGCATCTTCATCGCTTATTTCTATTCCAAATTTATCTTCAAGTGCCATAATAAGCTCCACTAAATCCAGTGAGTCAGCACCCAGATCATCAACAAATTTACTCTCAGTTTTAATGTCTTCCTCTTTAGCACCCAATACGTCGATTAAAACCTCTTTAAGCTTGCCAAAATTTTCCATTCTTACTCCTTTTGCTATTATTTTATTCTTTACTATTATTTAATTTATATTATTGATTTCTTCGCTGATCTTACTGATCAAATTATTTTTCAGGCTTTCCATAGCTACTTTTACCGCATTTTTAATCGCCTTTGATTTTGAACTTCCATGAGAAATTATTACCAGTCCGTTTAATCCCAGAAGTTGCGCACCTCCATACTCTTCATAGTCAAATTTTTTCTTCATCTCTAGCAGAAAACCCTTAATACCTATAGCCGAAAGTTTGGCTATTATACTTGAAGTTAAAATCTGTTTTATTTCTCTAAAAAAGAAATCTGCCATACCTTCTATTAATTTCAATATCACATTTCCTACAAAACCGTCACAAACTGCCACATCCGCTTTGCCCTCAAACAGTTCCCTGCCTTCTACATTCCCAATAAAGTTGATTCCGGGATAGTTTTTAAGCAATTTATAACTCTCGACCGCGAGTTCATTTCCCTTCTTTTCCTCTTCACCTATATTAAC
>Ga0209323_10001481_pt1 | contig 15538 bp, 15 predicted proteins | sample Rifsed19ft2_FD_184014 | JGI IMG/M metagenome (GOLD analysis project Ga0209323, IMG submission 184014) | Soil microbial communities from Rifle, Colorado, USA - sediment 19ft 2 (version 2) | ecosystem: Environmental > Terrestrial > Deep subsurface > Rock core/Sediment | place: Rifle, Colorado...
CGGTCCCGTGGGGATGGCCGCCCTCTCCCGGATGCTCGCTCTCTCCCCACGGGACCGGGGCGCCTGGCCGACGCTCGAGAAGAGGTTCCCGCTCACTTTTTCCTGAGCTCTTGGCCGATGAGGACGAAGTGCGCGAGCAAGGCCTCGAGCTGGATCCGTTCGTTGCTGCCCTCGACGAGCCGAAATTCCGTCTCACCGATTCGATCGATGAGGCGGACCTTGAACTCGTCCGGAACGTTGAGGTCGAACGCGGTCCGGTGGATCTGGCGGATGACGTCCTCACCCGAGAGACCGGACTCGATGAGGAGGTTGTCGAGCGCGTCGCGCGCCTTGATGAAGTCCCCGCCGAGGGACGTCTCGATGAGCTTCTTCACGAGCTCCGGTCGGGCGGCGCTCGCGGCCTTGTAGAGCGCGTCCTCGTCGATCGTCGTGCTCACGGAGGCGGCGACCTGAAGCGAGTTCACGGCCCGCCGCATGTCCCCCGCCGCGATGTAGATGAGCGCCTCCATCCCCGTCTTTGTGATCTTCAGCTTCTCCGCTTTCGCGATTCGCGTGAGGTACGCCTCGATCGCCTCGGGTTTGAGCGGGCGAAACCGGAACACGGCCGTCCGGGACTGAATTGGCTCGATGATTCGCGAGCTGTAGTTCGCGCTCAGGATGAACCGCGCGGTGCGGGTGTAGTTCTCCATCGTCCGCCGCATCGCGGCCTGGGCGTCGCCCGTGAGCGCGTCCGCCTCATCGAGAAAGATGATCTTGAAACCAACCTCGCCCATGGGAGCCATGCGGGCCATGTCTTTGATCTTCACGCGGACGGTCTCGATCCCGCGCTCCATGGACGCGTTCGTCTCGCTGAAGTTCGTATGCCAGTCATCGCCGTAGAGCTCGCGGGCGAGCGCGATCGCACACGTCGTCTTCCCCGTCCCCGCAGGGCCCGCGAACAATAGATGTGGGAGGTTCCGCGCGCGCACGTAGGCTTTCAACCGTGCGACAATCTCGTCCTGTCCGACGACATCGTCAAGGGTCTTCGGGCGATACTTCTCAACCCAGATCTCTTGCATGGCTCCCCCGCGAAGTCGGCTCGAAATTCGCCGATTCTATAATAGGCTTTGTGAGGGGAGGCGTGAAACTAACCTGCCGCTACGAAGTGTAGAATTCAATCCCGAGGGCGTCCATGACGCGCCGGGAGCGGTTCCAGACCGTTGCCGTGTCGCTCCCCGCGAACAGGAGACCGACGACCTCGTTTCGTTCGTTCAGGACGAGGGAACCACTGTCTCCACCGCGGGACATCGGGCTCGCAACGACCTGGTCCGCGAACGTCGCGGTGTCTCGGCCGTATTGCACGCGGACCGTCGCCTCCGTCGCGAGGACCCGGCCGGATGTGATCCCCGTCGTTCGCCCGCTCTTTCGCATCATCTCCGAGACGCCCGCGTCCGCGACGCCGGACGGTGTGCCGAGACCGAGGATGGAATCGTCCACGAGGTTGTCCCCGACGGGCTTCGCGATCGCCGCGTCGACAAAGTTCGGCGGTGGTTCGGCCACGGGTCGGAGACCCAGGCGGTTCGCGAGTCGCCGGAGGAACGGCTCGGCATTCCCGCCATCGAACCGGATTTCCACGAACCCATCGAGGCGTGCGATGGTGTCGTCCGTCCCGCCACGGTCCGCAGGTGCGGGTTGGAGAATCGGATCCCCGCGTCGCGCGTCGTTTTCGTTTGCGAGGACATGGTTGTTGGAGAGGATCAGTCGCTCGTCGCCTCGCCGTACGACGCCACCGAGGGTTCCCGCGGTGACCTTGAAGTGGCCGATGCTCACGCCGCCGAGGGCGGGACGCCAGCGGTCCGTGCGACTTTTCGCCTCCGTCGCGGGTGCGGAGAGTGCCCTGAGCTGGCCCGTCTCCACAACGTCCGTCTTCACGTCCTCGAGTGTCTTCGGCACGATGTCCTTCTTCTTGAGCTGTGATTCCGGGAGCTTGCGCTCAACGAACACGATCACGGCGGGGTCGTCCGTCTCCTTCCCGCGAACGATTTTCTTCCCGATGCCGACGCCGACGACGTTCGCCCTGGACAGTAGAAACCGTTCGAACTTCCCTTTCACGGCGCGGATCCGGTCCCAGGTCACCGGCCGCCCTCCCGCTCGCGGTACCGAGCGATCTCAAGGAGGCCCTCACCGGCCTTGCCCCCGACCGCGGTGCCCACTGCGCGAACCGCAAGGTTCGCGAAGAAGCCGACGAAGGCCCCGATCGCATAGTACGCGAGGAAGTCCGCCTTGTACAGGAAGCTCAACATGCCAACCCCGAAAATCACGGCGATGAACGTCGCGAACGCGCCCCACTGGACCCTATATCGACGGACCGCGAAGATGACGAGCCAGCCGAGCAAGATACCCAGGAGTAGGATCCCAATCTGGTCCATGTCCGCCAATGAATTCGCCCCGCCAGGCGAACGTGTGTGGACGCAATAACACTTCGTCTTTGGACCCTGTTCGAGCGACACCGAAGCCTCATAATCTCGCCCCGGGATGGCGGGGCGATGCAGTGCTCGAAATGCGACGCCGTCGCGGTGACCTTGATCCGGTACAGCGGGCAGCACCTCTGCCGTGAGCATTTCCTCGCGTTCGTCGAGCGGCGGGTCCGACACGAGCTTCGTCAGCAGGTCGACCTCAAGGGCGGGGAGCGGGTCGCCGTGGGCCTTTCCGGTGGCAAGGACAGCAGCACCGCAACGGTTCTCCTCCATGAGATCCTGTCGCCCCGGGCCGATGTCGAGCTTGTCGCGGTCACGGTAGACGAAGGGATCGCATCGTATCGGCCGGAGGGCATTGCCTTCGCCGCAACACTGTGTCGCAATCTCGGAATCGGGCACCGGGTCATCCGCATCGAGGAGACGGTCGGTTGGGCGATCGACGAAGTCGTCGAGATGGACCCGAGCACGATTCCATGCAGCTACTGCGGTGTATTCCGCCGCCAGGCCTTGAACCGCGCCGCGAAGGATCTCGGAGCGGACTACGTCGCGACGGGGTTGAACCTCGACGACACCGCGCAGTCCGTCCTGATGAACATCGCCCGCGGCGACATCGAGAAGCTCGCCCGCCTAGGACCGCACGATCGGGTGCAGCCGGATCTCGTGCCCCGACTCCAGCCCCTCCGGGTGATCCCGGAAAAGGAAGTGTACCTCTACGCGATGCTGCGCGGGATCAGGTTCCACGACGCGACGTGCCCGAACGCAGAGCGGGCGCAGCGCGGGAAGTTCCGTGAGATCCTCAACCGCCTCGAGGCGGACGCACCCGGGACCCGCCATGCGATTGTGCGAGGGTATGACCGGATGCGTCCGTACCTCGTCGACGCGTTCGGGAACGCGCCTCTCCAGGCGTGTGTGGTGTGCGGTGAGCCGACGGCCAACATCACGTGCAAGGCGTGTGAGATGAAGGGGAAGCTCGCCTCCCGCGAGGCATCCGTCGACCGGTCGGAGTGACGCCTGCTGCGACAGGGATAGCGCCCTAAACTTCGGAGGTACTCTCACACGCGGTTAGCCTCCTCCCCATAGTCCTGGAGGATCATCTGAGAATCACGACCGAGAAGGTGATAATCGATGCGCAAGGGCCAACCCCACCGTGGGCATTCCTCTCATCCGTCCCGGCCCAGAAGTCGCGGACGATTGTCGAGCAAGGAGTATCACGATGCGGCTACGACGCGCCATTGCGCTGACGGTAGGTGTCGCCTTCATCGTCGCCGCGATTGCCCTTGCGGCGGTAGCCCTGACCGCACCCCGCAAGGGCTCAACGGGGTTGGCCGGGGACCTGGAAGAGGCGCTCAAGTCCAACCAGACGCGTGCCGTCATCCTCCTTGTCCTTGTGGGGGCAACGACGTTCATCGCCGGATTCGGTGTGCGGGACGGCATCGGCCGCCTCCTGCAGCGGTCCGCCGCCAGGGCCCGCGCGCCCCCTCCAGAGGAGGCGAATCGTGGCCACTGACGCGGTCGCATACCCGCGGCGCCGCTCGGCGATTGCGCGGAAGCAGCTCCTTTTCAACGTAATCGTCCTCGCAATCCTTCTGTCCCTCGTCCTCGTGTTCTTTGTGCCGCGTGACTGGCAAAGGGCAATTAATGAAGGAGTAAGGGGTTGGCGGGGAGGCTCTCTCGCAGGGATGTTCCTCGCGTACGTGGGCGCCCTCGCGCTCACGGCCGCGCAGTTCTACACGGTTGTGAAGCGGATTGGCGTGCCGTCCCTCGTGGGGACGATGGGGGGCGCGAGCCTGTGGTTGAACGTCCACATCGCCCTGAGTTTGACCGGCGTCCTCGCAGGGCTCCTCCACTCCGGCTTCCCGTTCCGGTTCCCATACGCCGAACCCTTCGACAAGGGATTCGCGGCGTTGACGACCTGGGTCCTCGTCGTCGTGACCGGGAGCGGGGTGTTCGGTCGCTACCTGTGGAAACACCTCTCTGCAATGCGGCGCCCGTTCCGATTCTGGAAAATTTTCCACATCGCGGCGACGGTCTCCCTTTTCGGACTCGGAATCGCCCACGTGATTCTTGCGTGAAACGTCCTCAGGCGTCCGCCGCGGACAGGTCGATCGTCGCGTCACGGGCACGCCCGACCGACACGAGCCGGACGGGAGCGCCCATCGCCCGCGAAATCATCTCGGTGTACGCCCGCGTGGGCTCGGGCAGCGCTCCGTACCCCTTCTGTGCGAGTCGCCGCCAATCTGCATCCGGGAGATCCGGCCACCCATCGAACGCCTCGTACACGGGCTTTGCCTTCGCGAGCAACCGCATGTCCGCGGGGAATTCCTCGATCCGTTCGCCCCCGAAGGTGTACGCGGTGCAGACCTGAACCGTCTCGAGCCCGCCGAGGACGTCGAGCTTCGTGATGGCGAGACCCGTCAGTCCGTTCACGCGCGCGGCGGCGCGAAGCATCACGAGGTCGAGCCATCCAATTCGTCGAGGGCGATGCGTTGTCGTCCCGAATTCCCCGCCGCCCCGCTCCCGGAGGTGGTCCCCCGTCTTGTCCTGGAGTTCCGTCGGCACGGGGCCTGTACCGACGCGGGACGTGAACGCCTTGACCACGCCGATGACCTCATTGATTGCTCCCAATCCGATGCCCGATCCAATCGCGGCCGCAGGCGCCACGCAATTGGAACTCACGCCGAACGGGTAAATGCCGTGGTCGATGTCGAGGAGCGCGCCATGGGCCCCTTCGAACAGGATCCGCTTCCCCGCCCTCACCTCGCGGTCAAGGAGAATGGACGTGTCCGTGACGTACGGCGCGAGCCGCTCCCCGTATTTCGCGTACTCCGAGAAGATCGCGCCGCCGTTGAGGACCTCGTGGCTCCCATAGGCCTCGAGGAGGCGTTGCTTGATCGGGACGATCGTCTCGAGCTTGTCCTTCAGGACCGTCGGGTCAAGGAGGTCCGCGATCCGGATTCCAAATCGTCCGACCTTGTCCTGGTAGCACGGCCCGATTCCGCGGCCGGTCGTCCCCGCCTTGAACTTGCCCTTCAGATCCTCCTCGACGCGATCCTGGACCTTGTGGTAGGGCATCACGACGTGTGCACGGTCGCTGATCCGCAGGTTCTCCGCACGGTGGCCGCGCTTCCGGAGGTCGTCGAGTTCCTGGAGGAGCACGCCGGGTTCCACGACGACGCCGTTCGCGATCACGTTCATCGTTCGCGGCCGAAGGATCCCGCTCGGGACGAGGTGAAACGCGTACAGCTCCTCGCCGACTTGCACCGTGTGGCCTGCGTTCGCGCCGCCCTGGAACCGGACGACGATGTCCGCGCGTTCGGCGAGATAGTCAATCACCTTGCCCTTGCCCTCGTCCCCAAATTGGCACCCTACGACTACGGTCCCCGGCATCGTACGCGCGAACGGAGGGGGAGACAAATAGTTGTTTGTTGGCCCGCCCGCGCTCGACATGAGCCCCCGCTCTCCATCGGAACGTTATTATAAGCGTGGGGCCGATGCGACGGTGCTTCTCCGAGCGCCTGGCGGAGTTGGGGGAGTCGATGTCCACGACCGAGGACGACGCCCGCATTCCGACGCACGTGGCCGGACTCGATGAGCGGCTCGGCGGAGGGATCCCGAAGGGCCACATCGTCCTCGTCGCCGGCCCCTCCGGGAGCCTGAAGTCGACGCTCGTGTATCGAATTCTCTGGCACGAAGCGCGGGATCGGAACACGCCTACCCTGTACCTCTCGATGGAGCAGTCCCGGAAGGGCCTCCTCGCCCAGATGGGGAGCTTCGGACTGGACCCCTCAAAGGCGAAGACGCTGAACGTGATCGACGTCCGCGCCCTGCGGCGGGAGCTCGAGGGGATGACGCAGCGCCCACACTGGCTCCTCGGCCTTCGCCAGCAGCTTGCCCGCTACAAGGCGGAGCTCGGGATCGACATTCTCGCGATCGACTCCCTCGACGCCCTCTACGCGCTCACTCCGTTCGAGAACCCGCGGAACGAAATCTTCCAGTTCTTCGAGGAGCTCCGGGACCTCGGGGCGACGACGTTCCTCGTCTCCGAGATGCCCGGGAACCGCCGGTCGTTCGGCCAGTACGCGGTGGAGGAGTTCCTCTCGGACGGCATCGTCCACCTTCGCGTGAAGGAGGTCGAGGTCGGCCTCACGACGTCCGTCCGGCGGTTCGTCGGGGTCCTGAAGATGCGGGGCGTCGAGCACGACATGGACTACTACCCGCTCCTCGTCCAGAAGGGACGGTTCGAGATCGTCGCGGACTAGAGCGGGAGGCCGATGACGGTCTTTGGCTACGTTTCCGTGGCGAGCCTGGTCGCAACGGCCGCGCTCGCGCTGTACGTGATGGTCCGCGGGCCGCGATCCGTGTCGACCTTCCCGTTTGCCCTTCTCATGGGGACGTTCGCCGCATGGGACCTCTCCGAATCAATCCTGCGGCTCTCGCTCAGCTCCGACCCCGCCGCGCTGCTGATCTGGGCCCGGATTGAATGGGTGGCGATTGCGTTCACGTCCGGGACGTTCCTTCATTTCGTCCTGAACTTCGCGACGGGTCGACCGCTCCGGGAGCGTCAATGGCAGATACCGGTCGTTTATGCCGTGTCTGCGGTTGTCGCTGCCCTCGTTGTCGTGACGGACGGGATTGTTGCGGGTCTCGTCGACACGCCGTTCGGCACGGCCGCCCGGCTCGGGTCCTCGTATCCGGCCGCGGCGGTGGCCTATGAGGCGTGGTTCGTCTTCACCCTCGCCGCCCTCCTGTGGACGTACGTCCGGAGCACGTCCCCGGACTTCCGGCGGCGGTCCCGCCTCGTGATTCTCGTCCTCGCGGCCGCGACCTTGCTCGGGTCCGCCACCGAGGTGTTCTGGCCCCTGTACACGGGGAACGCATCGCCCCTCGGCCTCGGGTCGATCTATACGCTCGGCGTCGCAATCGTCGCGGCGTACTCGGAGGTCCGCCTTCGGTTCCTCGAGGTCGAGGCCGTGACCGAGCGGACGCCGATGGCCCCTCGGTACGGGCTCATTCTCGGGCCCTCGTATCTGTTCCTCTCCCGGGACCGGGACCCCGCGTTCCTCGCGTTCCGGGAGCTCGTCGCGACGACGCCGGGGCTGTGTATCACAGGCGTCCACCCGCCAAAGCTGCAGGCCCGCTTTCACCTCGAGAGGACGCCCGTCCTCTGGGTCACGGCCGTGTCGGCCGCGGAGTTCGCCGCCCCGCCGAAGGGGCTCGAGTTCGAGCTGTATCAGACGATCGCCCGGTTCGTGAAGGGGAACCCCGCCACGGTCGTCCTCCTCGACGACATCGACCTGTTCATCCGCACGAACGGATTCGAGGCCGTCGCCCGTTTCCTCCGCCGCCTCGCGAACCTCGCGACCCCGCAGGGGTGCACGGTGATCGCGACGATCGACCCGGAATCGTTGACGGACGCCCAGCTCACGCTCATCCGGGGATTGTTCGACGAGGTCCGAGAGTTCGCGCCGGCAGTCTCGTTCCTCGAGCCGCTCACCGCGGACACGGGCGCGTATCTCCTGGAAGGCGAGCCGGACGCCGCGTTCTCGATTTACGAGTCCATGGCGTCCCCCGATCGGGGTGTCCTTGTGACGACGAAAAACCCGGTCCGCGTTCGGCCCAGGCTCGCGGTGCCGACGCCGATCCTATGGATCGGTGGCCCGGGAGAGCCCGCGGAGGGCGAGTCCGGCCCCGCGGCGATCGATCTCGAGGGGGGCAAGATCGCGATTGGCATGGTGCGGGACCGTCAGCGGCCCGTGCTATATATCGCGGACCTTGAGCAGTTCCTCCTCGTCGCGCCGTATCCCGTCGTCCTCGACTTCGTGAAGGGCTTGATCGACCATGTGGCGGTCCGCCAAGGCGTCGTCCTCGCGTCCGTGATGCCGAAGGCCGTGCCCCCGCAGGAGCTCGCGTCCCTTCGGCGGCGGTTCGATCGCGTCCGCACGCTGGGCTGAGCTACTCCGCCTCCGTGCGGAGGGCGTCCCACAGCTTCTCCTGGAAGTCGTATTCCGCGGCGACGACCCGCCTCATGAAGATCATGATCTGACCGATCGCGTCCAGCCCATGGCGCTCGCAGTACTCACGGTAGCGGTCAAGGAGGTCCGTATCGATGCGGATGTTGAACTGGCTCTTCGAAGGCTTTCTCGGCATTCGGAGGGACCTTCCCTGCACTAGACCCGGAAGCCTCCGAGGGGATATATACGTTTCGTAGCGAATCCTACGGTCAGTAGCAAGACTTATGTACGCCCTCTCCGATGCGGGGGCCGTGGTCGACGAGGAGGAGGGCCCGAGCGCAGACCCGCTCGCCCGGAAGCCAGGGCCGAAGGACCCGCCGCCGTTCTCCCTCGAAATCGGGCCGGAGTACGAGGTCCCGGTGCGGATCGACAACGAGCTCACACCGCTCGACGAGATGCTCCTTCAGTCCCTCGTCGAATCCGTGGACTACGGGAAGAAGCAGCGTCCGGTGCCCGGCGAGGTCACTCAGGAGTTCACGTTGTCCCCGCCGGAGGCGATCGTCGACGCGTTCCGGTCGATCTGGGACCGGCTCGCGAAGGCGCTCGAACTGGACATGACGAGTGATCGGGCCCTCGAAGAGCTGCGGGACCTCGTCGTGTACGACATCCCGGACGGCACGCGGACGACGCTCACGGTCCCGCCGATGATCGACGTCGACCTGGACGCGGGGATGTTCTGCCTCGCCCTCGTTCACACGTGGAAGTCCCTCGGCGCGAAGACCGCGGTGATCATGACGCACACCGCCTACAACCGCACGCGCGGGCTCGAGGACACGGCGCGAATCCTCCGGGTCGTTCGGAGATCCGTCGAGCCCGTCGCGCAGTATGCCCGCCGCCATCGGATCCGGCTCCACCTCGTCGGGGACCTCGCAGGATACGAGCTCATGGATGCGCTTCGGAAGGCCCTTCCGGAGTTTGACACCGCGCCATTCGACGCGCACTTCCTTGTCGACTATGCGGAGGAGCTCTTCCTGACGGCGGAGGGCCGGGAGGCACTCGAGCGGCTTCCGAACATCGATGTGTGCGTCCGACACACGAAGCTCCAAGTGTCGGGCGGCTGGATTCCCACGAAGATGCTCAGGTGCAGCTACGTGTACTGCCAAAATGGAACCCTGTTCAGCAACTGGACGTTCGACGAGTACGCCGCCCTCGCGGCTGTGAGCCTCCTGTCGAGGAAATTGATGTCCGGGGAGATCCTCACGAAAGCGTACCTCGACATCGACGACGTGAAGCGGCGGTATCAGCTCCGGGAGCTGAACCTCTTCCAGAAGTCCGTTCGGCTTCGCCCGGAGCCGAAGAAGCTGTTCGTTGTCGGCTCGCCCATCGGGCTGTATCAGATCTACTATTGAACGTCAACCTCCGAAGAGTTCGGATGGCTGAAGTATCCTCTTGAGGAGGTTGTCCGCACCCACGGCTTCTTCCGGAATACCACGCCAAATGCGAAGGATCGGTTCGTTTGCATCTTCGAAGGTAAGAACCTCATCACGCATCTGTCTTCGGAGTAGATCGTTCTCCTCCCCCTCGAGAACTACCGTCAGATAGCATCGTCGCCCCCGCTCGATTATGATCCTTAGGTCACCATGCTCGATTGTTCTTAGAGAAGTGCCCTTCAGAATCGGGAATGACGTCCGCATGAAGTTCTGGATAACGTCCAACGTAGCGCTGAACAGGTCCTGGTCGATACTCGTCCCGGCCTCCTTAGCGTAGGAGCTAATAAGCGTCCCGTCCTCGTAAACCAAGAAAGCGGACTTGATATCATAGCGCCGCGCTCGGAACTTTCGGATGGCCTCCGAGAGCCTCTCGCGACCCCCGGGATACAGGGTGTACCCCGCCATCACGCCCACGAGTAGAAGGAGGGTGGAAAAGGGCGGCGGAAATCCCGTGTTCCTTGTGAGGCCGAGATAGCCGTTGGTCGCAAGACCCAGGACCAACACAGTTGTGAATGTCACGACAAGACCCGCGGCCCTTCGCGCAAGTCTAGGGCTTTGCATGCGAGCGATCTTGTATACTCGGTAGAGGTTGACAAGGCCTATTATGCTACATACGGAAACGTAGGCGATTAGTGACAGGAATCCAAGTGGGTCGAATATGGGCAGGAATAGCTCCTCTGCCGTGAGTGGGACGATAAGATCCTCCGGCATTGTTAGCCAGCTAAAGACTAAGAGACTGCCAGCGGCAAGTGCAATCGCCCAGTACCCTTGCCTCATCCGACCGACGTAGACCAGTGTGAACAGGAGGAAGAAAAACTCCGTGAGAATTACGCTTCCGATGCTCGCTTTCACCCAGAAGAAAGCATCGGTCTCGGTTCCTGCGTTGAAGAAAAACCAGTCACTGAGCGCATATAAGCCCGCGAACAAACATGCAAGCAGGAAAAATCGTTCCGTCCAGGTACGCGTCCGGTCTCGGTACACCTGAAAGGCCACAAGCCCAAACCATACTGTTGCGGAAAGCAGCGGTAACTGGCGGAGCAGTATCAGGTGAAACACGGGGGTTGGTCGTCAAATTGCGAGCGGGAGTATAAATACCAGCCACCACCTGTTCGCGTCCTTGTCACCGACGTCTACATGGGTTGAACGGTCGGTCTGGGAGGTCGGGCAAAGAACATGGTCCGCCCCACGCACGTCTTCTTCGACTTCGGGGACACACTTGTAGATCTCCGTCCCCTTGCTCCTGCGATGTCAAATACAATCCGTCTCAGAATGCCGGAACTTGGGAAATTCGCTGAGGAGATAGGATGGGCCTGGGTAGCCTCGACAGGGGAGGAGACGCGGAAGGCGCAAGGAGCGGACTATCGCACTGGCTTGGACATTGCGGCTCGAGCCTTTCAGCGCGCAGTCATGAAGGTCGGCGTCCACCTCGGCCAGGCTGCTTCTCTTGAGTGCGTAAAGGAAGCGTGGCGGGAATACTTGGAGAAAGCGGAGTTGCACGAGGACGCAAATCTCGAAGTCCTTCGAACCCTTAGAGGCATGATGGAGACGATGGCCATTGTCACTGATAGCGATACATCAATGGTAGAGCCACTACTGCGTCGACTTCGAATTGAGGAATTCTTTGACACCATAGTTGTTTCCGATTCAGTGGGAGCCTACAAGCCCGATCCTAGGATTTTCCTCGCCGCAATGGCCAGAGCGGGCGGAAAGCCCGAGTCTTCTGTCTTTGTGTCGGATTCGATAGTCGACCTCGAGGGAGCTTCATCTGTTGGCATGGGGGCCGTATGGATAAATCGTGAGGGAACTAGACCGAAGACCCACATTCAAGGGATGCGGACCATTAGGGGTCTTCGTGACCTTCCCCTACTGCTGAGAGCTTGGGGAGGTCAAAAACCGGAGCGATGAATTCCTCTGAACAGTAAAGACGAATCTGAGAGATGAATTCGTGTGGTCGTCAAAATCGCCGGAGCGGGGCTTGCCGGGTTAGTCGCAGCAGTAACGATAGCGCGGGCGGGGGAAGCCGTCCACGTGTACGAAAGCAAGCAGCGTTTACTGCCGAGTACGGGGCCACATACGGAAGCGTTGAGGAATTACGGGCCTCACGACGCGCTCGAAGAACTTCAGTCTTATGGATTCACCATCCGTCCCTTTGGTGAAGTTCGGCGTGCTATCCGAATGTCAGCCCACTACGAAAACGTTCTCACAGGGAAGTCGTACTACCTATTCATGAGAGGGCGGGAAAGCTACACGGTGGATCAGCAGCTCTGCCGCAACGCTCTGGATCTCGGGGTCGAGGTTCATTTAGGAATGAGGGCCCCAGAAGGAGTCGACATCGTCGCGACCGGACCTCCGGAAGGCAAGTTCAACATGATGGCAGCGGGCTACACATTCGCCGCCGACGGTTCCAACCTCGAGCGCGACACGGTAATCGCCCTATTGGATAACACAGTGGCACCGGGTGGCTACCTCGCGATCACGCCTGGGGTCGAGTATCACTCGATCTATAGCGGTTCCTGGACCGACCTCAGTTATGAACGTGTCCTGTCGATGGCGGAGCGTGCTTTTGAGAGACCATGGATCAGGGCGATTCTGGGAGACAGTCGCTGGGTCGATAAGATATACGGTCGTGCGTTCTATTCGTCCGACCCAATTGCAACTGCTGTTCGCGAGCAAGCGCGATACGCCGGTGAGGCAGGTGGATTTCAAGACGCCGTCGCTGCCTACGGTTTCAGGTATGCGGTCATCACCGGGGCGCTAGCCGCTCGCTCAGTCCTCGAAGAGGTCGACTACCGAAGCCTATTGCGGAAAGTTTTCAGAGACGAATTTCAGAAGGCCTTTGCCTATCGCCAGAAGCTTGACACGGCGACTAATGACGACTTCGACGACCTCGTGAAGGCGCTCGGGCCGGAGGTTACGCTAGAAGAGTATCGTCAACTCCGAGAAATCTTGCGAGGGCTGTGAGAGGCAGATTTCGAGTGCGAAAGATATATGGCAAGCACGAAGAATGTTTAAACAGTGTTCGACCACGTTGTTCTCTCGTTAGCGGCAGATTCAGCGTTCGTCGACGCGAGTTCGCATCGCACACTCGTTCTAGCGACTCTCACTGACTGGCCAAAGACCACTGGGCAAGTGGCGTCGGCGTGCAATCTTAGTCCGCCTCATGCCAGCAGAGCGGTGCACGAACTCGTGGAGAGGAAGCTTGTTGTCTGTCTCACTCCGGAACTCCGAGGACGAGGTCGACTCTACACACCTACGGAGCTAGGCGCGAAGGTCTCAAGATTCCTAGGTTCACAAGGGAAAGGGCCTCTGGGCGCACCCATGGTTCGCGCCACTCACCCGAAGTCTTGGTACCAGGTTTTGAAACATAGGTACGGGACCGAGAGGGCTTTGGCGGCTTTGCGAGCAGCTGACTGCGACTCTGTCGTCGTAGATTCCGAGACACAATGGATTCCCCTGCGCTCGCAGATGCGACTCCTTGATGAAGTTGAGTCAGGCTTTGGTGATGGGTCACACCATCTTATCCGTCAGCTTGCCGCCGAGGCCGTTCGGTACTATCCATCCCTGAGAAAGGTTGCGATGCGGGCTCTTCCCGTCTCGCTAATTCTGGACTTGACGCCGGGAGCCTACTTGCGTGAGTTCAATCACGGGCGGGTCGAAGTCGATCTTTCTCGGGGAAGAGCGAAATTCCGGAACTATGATTGGTTGAGTTCTCAGGCGCGTTGCGCAGCTTGGCATGGGTCCTATGAAGGCGCGATGGCCTGGATTGGGATCAGCGCCACCGTCACGAAACAGGAGTGCATCCTGCGTGACGACGAGTTCTGTGGCTACTCGATCAACTGGGCGGAATAGCCCCGGCTGCCTGAAAAGCAGCGGACTCGGACGGATCAACGAGGTGCCGCGCTTCTCCAGCGCCTCGTCGAATTCCAAGCATCCCTCCAAACGAGGTAGCCGGTTTTCGGCTGCCTCGCCAACCCACTCCGGGTCCGCCGCACATCGTGTTTGGCGGCTCTGCTTAAAGGGATTGTTTCCAGATTGTTGCCATCCCGCCCGATGGAGTCATCCCTTCGCGACTTTCTCCTGGCGTCCGTACATTGCCTGGATCTCCGCAACCGTTGTCGCATCCTCTGGGCCTTTATCGTCCCGCCATCGGCCCGTGAACCGGGGAAATCGGATCGCGAAACCCGCTCCTTTCCGGATCCGGTCCTGCCCGCCCGTGTGGACCGGACTCAAGGTGATCTCCGCCCCGAGGACCTCGAGGACGATGGCGGGCTCGAACCACGCGTCCGCTTCGAGCTTGGAGTCGACGCGCACATGGCGGTGCGCCGTGCGGTGCGGCGCGAGACGCTCTGGGAGTGCTATCAGGGTCGCATCGTCAAAACCGCTCCCCAGCTTGCATACGGTCCGGAATACGTCCGCCTCCTTGTCGTACGCGGCCATGAGGAGGGCGCCGTACGTCCCCGCCCGCTTCCCCCGGCCGGCGAACGCGCCCACGATGACGAGGTCCACGGTGTCGGACATCGCCGCCGCGTATTCCCGCTTGAACTTGACCCACTGGTATCCACGGGCCCCCGCCTCGTACGTCGATTCGAGCGCCTTCGCGACAAGGCCTTCCCCGCCAACCTGGAGGGCGGAGTCAAAGAACCTTTCTGCCTCCGCGATGTCGCCCGTGTCCACGCGCTCGGCGAGCTGGACCTTTTCGTTCGGCCTAATCACGCCACGGAGGATCTCGCGCCGCTCCCGGTACGGCCTGCCCGTGAGGTCCTCCCCGCCATCGAGGAGGGAGTCGAAGAGATACAGGACGACGGGGTATTCCTTCATCATCACGTCGACATCGTACTTCCGGCCGCGGCGGCGGGAGACCTCCTGGAACGGGAGGAACTCGCCCGTGTTCGCGTCCACGGGGACCGCCTCCCCTTCGACGATCCCGCTCATCCCCTTGTACGCGCCCCTGAGGCCCTCCACGAGGTCCGGGAACTGGCCCGTGATGTTCTCGAGATGGCGGGAGAACAGCACAATCCTGCCGTCGCCGATGTGGGCCTGAACGCGGAGTCCGTCGTACTTGTACTCAAGGGCACACTTTCCGAGGCGTTCGAAGATTTCCTCCATCGTCTCGACGCGCTCGCACAGCATCGCGCGGATCGGGCGGAACAGCTGGAGGCGGATCCTCGAGAGACCATCGAGGCCGTCCGTCGCGAGGGCCCGCGCGACCTCCCCGAGGTCGCTCGCCACGTTGTACGCCCGCTCGACACGGTCCCGCTCCCCCTTCGTTCCGTACGTGGACGCGAGCGCATCGACGATCGTCATGTCCGCGACGCCGAGCCGCATCTTCCCGACGACCGTGCGGATGATGTACTTCGCCTCCTTCGGGGATGCGGACTGCAGGAGGTCCGCGAGGAGGTTGATCTTCTTTTCCTGGCTGCCGGTCCCGGCGGCCCTTGCGATCTCATCGAGATTCGCGTACACCTTCGAAAGGGTCAGGGGCTCCGTGCCGAGGGCCCGCTGCCGGCGCCCGCCGATCGCCTCCTCCGCGACGATGCCGAGATCGCCCTTCTCCTTCCACATCCCCGTGACGCGGTCATCCTCGATTCCCGTGGCGATCGCGAGGACACGGATCACGAGCTTCTCCGCGAGGCCGAGCTCG
>Ga0209323_10001482_pt1 | contig 15531 bp, 14 predicted proteins | sample Rifsed19ft2_FD_184014 | JGI IMG/M metagenome (GOLD analysis project Ga0209323, IMG submission 184014) | Soil microbial communities from Rifle, Colorado, USA - sediment 19ft 2 (version 2) | ecosystem: Environmental > Terrestrial > Deep subsurface > Rock core/Sediment | place: Rifle, Colorado...
ACGGAGGTCTAACAGAAAGGGGTCGCCTGTCAACTTGCCAAATGAAAATCCCATAGCCCCTAAAGTCCCTGCGCCGCCGGCTGCAGGAAGGCTTACCGCATAATTTGGCTGCGTGGAAAATTGTCCAGTTCTGTCTAAACCGGTTTGGGTTGGACCCGTTGTGACCGCAGTACTGCTGCCAAACCCGCTGGTAAACTTATCCTTGCTTGATGAAAGTGTTGCAACACCCCACTGCACACCAAGGTCCCTTGCAAAGTTGCTCTGCGCCTCCACGATTCTTGCCTCTATCAGGACCTGCGGCGTCTGCGTATCAAGTTGCGTTATCAAGTCAACCGCCTTTTTTATATTGGCAGGAATATCTTTAATAATAAGCGTATTTGTCCTTGCCTCTACTGTGACGCTTCCCCTGTCGCTTAATAAACCTTTAACCTGGGATTCCAGCGAACTTGCCGTTGCATAATTCACAGGCAACAATTTTATCTCAAGGTCCTCCAGTTTCTCCCTTGCCTTCCTTGATGCAAGCAGTTCCTCGTTTTCCAGCTTTATCTTTGAAACAGGCATGACCCTGACCACATTGCCTTCCTGAACCCTGCCAAGGCCGTTTGTCTTTAATATTATGTCAAACGCCTGGTCCCATGGGACATCCACAAGCCTTAGAGACATCTTCCCTTTTACATCGTCACCGGCAATAATATTTAAGTTACTTATCTCTGCCACCAGTCTTAAGATATTATTTATGTCGGCGTCCTTGAAATCCAGTGAAATCTTCCGCCCGGTATAAATACCAGCCTGTTCTGTGCCGGCTGCATCCTGTGTCTGAGTTTTCTGTGACGGCAGAGTTTCTTCGCCGGATTTTACATCAGCATACTTTGGGACACTCTGCCTTGCTGCAAGCAGCGGAAAATTCATTTCTATCTTTTCTCCATCCTGCGAGATATCGTATGAAGACCTTTCCTTCAATTTCACGATTATGCGGACTTCTTTGGCTGGCTCGGCAGATGCCTGAAATGAGCTTATGCTGCTTACAGGGGTATTTAGTTCTGAGGCGTCGAGCGTTCTTCCCATTTCACCTGTTATAACAGCATTTCCGATATCCAGCACAAGGTTCAATTCATTTGAACTTTTGGATAATTTATACTCAACCTTTTTTGATGCAATAATAGTCAAACTTGCCTTGTCCGTAAGCTGTTTGAAGTCAACCGCCTTAATCTCCGCATAATCGCCTGTCTGAGGTTCAGCCGGAGAAATTGGCTGGACATCTGCAACGGAAGGGGTAGCCTGTGCGGTCACAACAACAGCTTCCTTTGCCTTCTCTTGTTTCTTTGCATCAATTACCCCGGCAGTTACAACCAGGGTGTCTTCAATCCTCTCTATCGTGTAAGAGGGCAATTTCTTCTGATTGGAATCAAATACAAGCCTTACCTTGTCCGGATGTTCACCTACCCTCACCCTCTTTATCATCGGGCTGTTTACCCTCAGGCTCCTCTTTGTAATGGAATTTTTAACACCCCATACATCCACTACCAGCCTTGGGGGCGCAGGTTTATCTATATCAAATGCATTAAAATCGCCTATCACGCCATTGCCGACAATCTTTATAATTATTGCACCACCTTCCCTCTTTGTTTCTACGCGCAGCAGCTTATCAGCCTTCTTTTGCTGCTTTGCTGCTGCAGGGGCTTCCTTTTCTGCAGCTTCCTGCTGCGGCTCTTCAGTTCCGGCCTGGGTTTCAGAAACCGCTTCTTCAGCCGGTGCCGGGGGTTCAGCAGCCTGTGGCAGCGGTTCCTGCTGCGTTGCCTCATAATTCAAACTCACTATGATGTTATTCTCCGCAAGTTTAACTTCGCTGTTCACACCTTCCTTCAACCCTATCTCCACCCTTGCAATGGGCGCAACTGTCTGCTCTTTATAGCTGGTAACGGTAATAGTGCTTATAAAATCATTATTAGGCTCCAGCGGCCCGCTGACCTTTTCTATATCCGCATCAGGTATATCAAGAACCAGCCTGTCCGGGTCAGGTAGTTTAAAGGCAGTGTAAGTTAAAGGCCCTGAAGCCTTTATCAATATCTCCCTCCCGCCTCCCTCAACAGAAATGCCTTCCAAAACCACCTTCTCCTTTGCCTCATCTTCCTTCACCTGCTGCATGGAGGGCGCACAGCCTGTAAATAGCAGTAAGCAGTAAGCAGTAAGCAGTAAAAAGTAAAAAGATTTAAGATTTGAAATTTGAAATTTGAAATTTGAAATTTGAAATTTCATCGCGACTCCTCCTCTCCTTTAGGCAGCGGCAGTTTTATTAAAAATTCATTTGTTGTGACCTCACCGCTGGCCTCTGCAAACCTTTCTTCCACCACCACTCTGTCCTTTTCTATCCGCCTTACTTTGCCGTTTCTATTTCCGATAAGGTCCCCTTTTCTTATAGAGTAACCTTTGCCGTCCGGCGCCTCCACCATCGCTATGGGATTGTTAACCCCCCAGATTACAGCCACGAGTTTAAGCTGCTCAAGTTCGTATCTCTGAAGCGGTGTTTTCGGAACAGCCACCGCAGGCCTTTCTGTCACCTTGACAATAAACGACTTGAAAGGATTCCTCTGCGTTGCAGCAATTGCGGTTTCCTCTTTTTTTATCTCCTCTTTTATTTCTACTGCAGGGGTTGCTGCCACTGGCTTAGGCGCCTCCTTTTTTGCCTGCTGTGCAGGGGGCTGAGGCGGAGTGCCTTGCTGGCAGCCGGCAAGAAGCAAGAGGCAAGAGATAAGTGCCAAGAGAAAAGAGGCAGGGGGCAAGATTTTTTCTTGCTTCTTGCTTCTTGCTTCTAACTTCCTGCATCTTACATCCTGCATCTTGCATCTCACTTTTTGCATACCTATTTTTTCTTTGCCTCCGGTTTTACCTCGGGCTGCGGTACGAACTTAAATGTTGTTGCCATAAATGTAGCTGCAAGTACCACTTCGCCCCTGACCTCTTTGGCACCGCCTGCTATATTCAATCCTCCCATATTTACTATCCTCGGCAGGGCTGCAACCTTCTCGAAGAAGGTCATTATGCTGGCATAAGCGCCCTCTACCTTCATATCAATTGTCACCTCGGCATAGAAGCCCTTGGGTGTTTCCTTGCCGGGTTTAAATGTCAGAATATCCAATCTCGCAGACCTGGCTGCCTCGGATATGTTTTCAAGCAGGTTTGCAATCTCCTTTGTTTTTCAGCGGCTGTATTCTTAAGCCCTTCCAGTTTTGTGGCCAGGGCCTTTTTCTCGGCCAGCTTCCCGCTGTACAGGAAATAATAGAAGGCACCTATTATGATAAGCCACAAAAATACAAGAATAAGCAGCCTCTGCCAGAGCGGCAGTTTCAGTATAATATTTGCATCAATTTTAGGTAAAGGGCTCATTATTCTTTTCTATGGTTCGGCCGGATAAAAAATACCTATTTGGGTTTTTCAAGTCTTATTGTAAAACCGGCCAGTTTTATCTTCTCCTTTTCCTTCTGCTCAACAATCTCAAGTTCCACATTCCATGCACCGAGAATAGCTTTAAGGCTCCGCATAAAATCAGCCACTACATCATCGCTGGCAGCAAATCCTGTTATGGTAACAGTTTGTCCTGCCTCCTTCAGCGCCTCAATCCAGACCCTTTCAGGCATAGCAACAGCAATATCGTAAAGCATCTTGATATGCCTTCTCTTATTGACCTCAAGCTGCCTGACTATGTTCAGCTTCTCCATTATCACTTTCTTCTCGTTCTCAATATTTTTTAACTCGCCGATCTCCTTATCAAGCTGGGCAATATTTCTTTCCTCGGTTTTTATAGCCTCATTGATTTCTCTTACCTTTTTAGTAATGGAAAAATAAACAATCCCAAGGACCAGCAGCAGCAGCACAACACTTAAACCTGCCACAGAGGCCTGTTGCCTTATAGATTCCTTCTTTTTTGCAACCCTTACCGGTAGGAGGTTTATCCTTATCATTTATCGCCAACCCTCCTCATGGCAAGACCTACACCAACAGTAAAGTATGGTGCAATCTCCCTCAGGTATTCAGGTGTAAACTTTTTGGGGTTGCATTCTATATGTGCAAAAGGATTAATCATTTCAACAGGTATCGCTGTCTTCTCCTGGATAATGGCTGAAAGACCTTTTGTTTTTGCGCAGCCACCGCCGAGATATATTTTGCTGATAAAGATGCCAGGGGCACTGCCCAGGAAAAAATCTATGCTCCTCTTGACTTCAACAGCAACATTCCCACAGACCTTCTCAAGTATCTGCGGAATACCACCTGCATCTATGCCGCTTACCTCTCCTCCAAGCTTTGCTGTTTCAGCATCCTTAAAACTTATACCGAGCACCTTCTGTATCTCCTCGGTAAACTGATTGCCGCCGAGAGGAATTGCCCTTGTAAATATAGTTATTCCACCGCGCAGAATATTTATGCTTGTAATGGTAGCCCCTATATTCACCATGGCTATATTTTCATTCGGCCCGACTGCGTAATTCAATTCGAACATATTTTCCAGCGCAAACGAGTCTACATCCACAACAACAGGAATTAACCCTGCCTCTTTTATGACATTGGTATAATCGTTTATGACATCCTTCTTTACCGCAACAAGCATGACCTCCATCTGCCCCCTCCCCTCAGTATCTGCACCAAGTATCTGAAAATCTATATTCACATCTGCTATGGGGAATGGGATATACTGCTCAGCCTCCCATTGAATCGACTCTGCCAGTTCTGCATCACTCATCACAGGAAGATTCACTTTCTTAATAATAACTGAATGGCCTGTGAGCGCAGACACAGTGCTTTTTATCTTTGTCCCCTGTTCTGCAATGAGGCCTTTTACGGCATTTATGACAGTCATGGAATCTATGATGGAACCGTCTACAATGGCCTCTGGCGGGAGATGGCTCAATCCCATCTTAACCATTTTCCACCCCTTTTTCGTGGGAGCGAGATGGATAAGCTTTACAGAGTTTGAACCAATATCAAGACCAATAACATCTGTTTTTTTAAATAACGATAGCACCATAATTTCCTAACCCGAATAAATCGGAAATGATAAATGTCAAAATTCAAAGGTCAAATCAAGCTTAAAACCCAAATGCCAAATTCCGGCATTTGGTGCATAAGCTCACTCTTTATCCGCTTTTGGCTTTGGATTTTCTTTGGCATTTGAACTTTGTTATTTATAATTTGGATTTCTATTGCCTACAACCTATCACCTATTGCCTGCCTTCAGATGTGACTAATATCACTCTTTAAATACCCTGTCCTTTTCAGAAAGCTTTAAGCCGAGGGCCTGTATGATCTTCCTTTTTGTATCGACCCTGCAGCTATAGCCATTTTCAATCCTGTCTATTGTAAGCGGAGAGATTCCTGCCTTTCTGGCAAGTTCAGCCTTGCTTATCAGAAGGTCTTCCCTCATCTTTCGCAAATTGTTCTTTGACATATTTTCTAAGTTTAAGTGCCAGGTGTCAGGTTTCATGCATTAGCCTGCAATGTAATAGCACATAAAACCCTTCCCTGTTTAGGATTTATGCCAACTTTATTCCAATTTTATTTACTTGTCAAGTATTTTTTTTAATTTAATATAATTTAATATAAATTAGCATAATATGTAAAAACTCTACACATAGAAAGAAGGGTTATCAGGGAAGAGATTACACAAGTTTGATTGTAAAAAGGAATGATAGAATGAAGTTTTTATTTTGAATGAAATTCTATTTGGTCTCTATTTCAGGGGTTAAGGTAAATATCTGAAATGCCTTAGCATCACCATCGGTTGCCGCTATTCTAATGTTATGAGTTCCTTTGGCCTCTGGTGGAATATCCCACCTGACAACGCCTGTTTCAGGGTCAATAGTCATGCCTGACGGTGCTTCTTCAAGAGAAAAGGTAAGCATATCATTATCTGGATCCGCTGCCTTTACTTCATATATGTATTTTCCATTAGAAATAGTAGTTGAGGGCATGGAGGTTATCTCCGGCGGTCTGTTGGCAATCATAATGGTAGGAGACCACTTTGTTTTACCACGTTCCTTTCCATCGGAAGGTGTAACAAAAAGGGTGACAAGGTCATTCTTTTTAAACCCATCTGTTGAAAGTTCATCTATGACCTGATGTGCTATAATATTTCCATTCTTCTTCCATTCATAAGAAAAGGTAACCGCATCGCCGTCTTTATCATACCCCTGAACCTCTGCCTTGATGTTGGTGCCCGGATAAACGAGTTTAGGACTCAGTTTTATTGATAATACCTCGGGCCTGCTATTTTCAACAACTGCAGCAGTCTCTTCAACCTCTTTCTGTGGCTCTTTAACAACTTCAGGTTGTTGCGGCGCAGGGGCTGCTTCACTAATCTGGTTTTCAGCGGGTTTTGGGGGAGGGGCCTCCACCTTATCTCCGCTACATCCATCTATAAAAAAAGAGGTGATAAAAAGAAAAAGGGGGGCGATGTAAAGCCGTCTAATCTTTCTCTCTATCTCAACTTCTTTAAGTTTATTTCTTGCATCTATTGGTGCAACATCCACAGCACACCTTCCTTCTCCCTGTCTTGCTTTTATTTCTTTCCTTCTTATCGAATAAAAGGTTGCCATAATGACTTCTAATACAAACGCATTAAATAATGTTACATCTTACAAACGCAAGAAATGGTTTTAGGCAAGGCGGACGACAAGGAAAACCGCAGGCATACTTTGTGTAGTATGTTGAGGATTTTCCGAGGAGTCCAACGTAGTATAAAGACATTTACTGCGTTTGTATTAATTAACCCAATAAAACCATCTGTGTCAATCAAAATAACCTTACCACCGCTCACCTTTCTCCTCTCCCCCTGAGGGGAGAGAGATGGGTGAGGGGGATATTTTCACGGTAAAAATTAAGGCCATGAAAGCATCATGGCCTCAATTTGCTAAATAATCAGCAGAAAATACCTTTTACTTTACTATATGCCTATACACCTCTTCAATTTCAATAGTTCCGCCGCCACCTGACTTTTCCCTCCAGCCTGCAGGACCGCTCTTCACACTTATAGCCGGTTCTGTCTCAATCTCAACAATAGTGCCTGTGGAGGTCTGGATAAAGCCCTTGGTCTTCTTGCCTACAGCAACACCAACGGTTGTAGGCATACCTTTGCCAAGGTCGGTTGAACGCAACACAGTCTCAGATGTTCCGCTTCCTGTTTCGCCTACGACAGATTTATAGTATGCAGTTCCTGTTTCATAGTAAAGGGCATATAGCTTGCTGTCGCCAAGCATGGCGCAGATATCGCTGCTCGGTGTAAATGAGGTAAACAAGAGTACCCCACCAACCACAACTCCTCTGGATATAATCCTTTCGCTCGGAGTCGTGGCAGGATTATTTAAGTTCAAATACCAGCCAGAGGCTGCCCGCACCGCGGTAAGGAAGGAACTATATGAACTGTAGGCGACAGTACCAGAACCGCATGTGCCGGTACTTGAATCATAAACCCTGCCGGCATTAGCGTCTGCTGTGGCTGTGCACACCGCCATAGTGCTGCTATTAAAGAGTGAACTGAGTAAATACGGGTTTGCAGCAGCAGGGCATGGGGTTGCTGTAGTATTCCTCTGCCAGCACGCATCCTTTATACCATAGAAGGTTTGCTGGTCTGAATTGACCTTGTCGTCAGTGGATATAAATCTGCCGGTGCCGAAGAACACCCAGAAGTTATTGAACCGGTCTTTAGAAACAGATGGACCGATAAGAACAGGTTTTCCTGTATCAAACAGGGTTGACAGCGCCCATTCAGACGGTGTTGTGCTCTGATTGATGTTTATCCTGAATACCTTGCCGCCTGTTGTTGATATTACGCTTCCCATATAGATAACATCGGTTGTAAAGTCAAGGTCGCCGTCCACAATCGTGGGGTCGCCCATAAAGGCATTTGCATCAAGAAGAGTTCCTGCATTGTTTATGCCCAAATTGGTAAATGTAAAGGTGTTTGCTCCGGTCAGCAGGTTTACAACATACACCCTCGGCCGCTGGGTGCTTGTTCCAGTATAACCCCGTGTGCCTGCTGGTGCATTATTATCAGGGCCTGAACCAACTACCATAAACCACTTTTCTGTGCCTGTGCCAGGGCATGTCCCGCCGCTGCATATATGGGCTATTCCAGGATAGCTTGTGGTAAAACCAAGGTTGGCATCTGTAAACCTCCAGAGAAGCCTCGGCGGTTTTTCCGGATTTGTTACATCAAGGGCATAATAGGCAGACCTGAATGTCCTTGTTGTATCAGCTGTTCCAGCATCGTTATCAAAATCTGCAGTAGCATCTATTGCACCGCCGCCGTACTTCATACCCACGATAAGGATTGTGCCCCATCCACCTGGATGGGATACACCACTCTGGCCGTTAATACAGTTTGCACCTGTATCCGAATTCGTAGCATCGCAGAATATCCTCACATCAGTCGGCTTTGGCTTCAAGTCTGTATAGTAGACATGGGCATAGGCGGTGCTGGTCTGCCATTTGAGATGCGGGATATTATCATACGGCATGAATGCCCAGAGTTCCTCACCTAATATAGCTCCCCATCCATCAAAATCACTGTCAGCCCCATCACCGTCAGTATCAACACCGTCACTGCTTGATGGGTTTGTTAAAAATCTGCCATGCTCTATATCCGATGTGCCGGATTGGTCTCCCGGAATATATACGCCTGCATTAAAGGCATGGAGCATGCCATCATTTGCGCCAACATACACGATATGCCGTCTGTTATTATACTTTTTTCTAAAATCGGTATATGAAGCTATACCGTAGATTTGGTCATATTGCTCCTTTGTTGGACCAATGGTTGTAGGCGTTGAATAAATAATATCACCCAGGGTCCATACCCTCTCTACAGTCCCTGCGCCCTCTGTTGCGCCTGTGCACCCGCTCTCCCTGGATAGCCCTGCTTCTGAAGTAACTGGCACACATCTGTTAGGATAGCCGGTAACATTATTTCCCCTCATGAAATCAATAATCTTATCAGCCTCTGTAACATCAGCGGCATTAAGATATGGCTTTAAGGCTGTTGCATTATTGTTGGTGGCATCATTGTTGACAAATTCCAATGCCTCGCCGCTGAATGAGCTGAAATCGCCGTTATCAACCACACCGTCATTATCACTATCCACCCATGTGTAGATATCCCGTGTGCTCTTATCCCTCTTGGCAAGTTTCTCGCCTGCCTCCCAGAGCGCTGTAACATCATCAATCCCCATTGTTGTCGGCGAACCTGGATTATCAGGCTGTCCATTTTCATCTGTATCCACATAGAGGTCTGCATTCACCTCATTCGTGGATGTATCCAAACGCATCCTAAGAATTCTATCATCTGCGTAGATGAGCGCATTATCCTTTGACCCGCCATTGGTATAGTCATCCCTCAGATTTCCATCTACATCTATAAAAAGCCCTCTGCAGTATCCGAGCCATGTCCTCTTTGTAAAATCCGACATAATTTTTTCAGGATAAAAATATGCCTGATACAATGCGCCTTCACCCTCTGCGGATGTTGCAAGGATGGAGACTGATGTGCCTGATGCGCTCCTCCGCAGAATGCTGGCAATGGCATTGGTGATGCTCTCTTCCAGCGCAAAACCATCATCGCCTTCAAAATAGGTAATAGGGTCATCCTGACCATTGGATTCCACAGTACCGTCACCGTCACTATCCCTGTAACATTCCCTCGGCTCTGTGCTGCAATCCGGCTTATTATCGCCGTCCATATCCTCAAACCCGCCGTATATGGCTGCGTCCTTTAGCAGGGTAGAGCCGCTGCCAAACATAAATACCGGGTAGACGATAACGTTCTGGGTCCCAGGGAGACACTGCTGCCATGAAGTAGGGGTAGAGGTGCATGCACCTGGACGCGCATCATCTGTCCGCGCCCAGTAGGCCGCATCAATAAGATAGTCTGTTCCACTTGATGAATAGGTTTGTCCAATAGAAGTGCCCCCAAATCTGGGGTTTGGAAGACCTCCATAACCTGAACATGCTTTTATGTTTGTAAGCGAACAGGCAGCATACGGAGATGTTGTAGATGTTCCGGGGATGTTGGTGTCCTGGGTTGATTCGCCGTCTGTCAACATCAGGATAAATGACTTGGCGCAAGGCACATACTGGTCTGCGAGTCCAGAACCTGCCTTAGTGGTATATCGGAACCAATACGGGTCGTAATTAGCGCCTGTCTGGTAATCCGCAGGAGAATTACCATAATATGGGGAATCCTGTCTAAAGTATCTTGTCATCTCATAGAGGGTCTCGCCAAGAGGCGTCCATGTGTCTGGAGCAAGATTGCCGATGGATGTAATCATATTAGTCGCGGCGCCGAAACCCACATATTCCTCAACACGGCCGCCATTATTAGAGGTAGCATAATATGCCAGTCCAAATCTGGCATCGTCGGTAAGCCTGTCAATAATACCTGTTGCATCTACATTTCCTTGGTCAATGATGATATTGTATGGCCCGCCAGAAGGAGTACTTGATGTAATGACCAGATAGACCTGCGTTATGCTGGGATAAATGCTTGAATATGCATTGTCTGCCTTAACTCCAAAGGCTGTCAGATTTCCCGGGATCCCCAAGCCGTTTGACTTTATATCATTCCACACCCATGCCGCACCAGTTGCAGGATTGGTAGCCCAGTTGAATGAAGAATATGTTGTATATGGACATGAGCCGGAACTACTGAGATTGCTATAACTGGATGGATAGTCCGTCCCGCTTATTCTCAGCACACCTCGAATTCGTCTTGTTCCAGAACTGCAAGTACTCCTTTTTGCGACTACCCGAACACCCACATTTGTAATGCTGCCAATGCTTCCGCCTGCATAATCATAATCAAATATAGCAGATTCTGCGGTGTTCTGTGCCTGGATATATGTGGTATCGCCGTCATTTGAAATTGACGGAGAAATTGTATCATCCACATCATCCCATGCATTAGTAGAAGCAGGAGAAACAATCCATCCCGCAGGGACGGAGATATTTCCATTGGGAGAGGTATAAACAGTGGATATCCCTGCTGAAACCGGCTCTACATAAAGATCAGCAGAAGAAGACACCCTGTATCTGTAATTCCCTGCAAATATGGAAGAGATGAGATCGGGATTGGATGGGATTGTATTATCAAAGGTCTTGGAAAATCCCCATGTTGTTTCACCCTCAAGCTTCACAGTAACCGAGCCGTTCCATGAACGGGGATTCCCTTTGCCGCCTATTAAAAGTTTTTTAGCCACACTAATCCTGCTCATGGTTGCCCAGTTTAAAAGGTTTCCGCTGGCAATAGGGTTGGTAGTTGAAGCAGAGCCAGAAGGGCCAGAAGATGGTATGGCGTCGCTTGTTGTAGTATAACCAGAAATAGGTTCCCAGCGGGTGCCATTATATTGATAGTATTTTGTAGCATCAAATAAGCCGTAATACTGCCCGCTTGAGAATTGAGTGGGATCGTATGTAGTGGCATATGCCTCGTCATTCATACTCCCTGAGTTGTCCAGCACAATTAAGACATTCGGCTCTAAGCTTGTGGACATAAAAGGCGGCATAGCAGCATAGTCGCTGTTTGTAGCTGCTGATAAAATCCCTGGAGAAGTAACAGTAATTGACCATATCCCGAACAGCAAGAGCGCCTTTATAATATATTTTCTGAATTTCATACAAACCACCTCCATATAAGCCGCTTCCTATCGCGGCATTTCCTTGGGAATCTCTTTTATCAATTTAATTACAGGACCTTTCTTTGTATATTCATATTCAAAATATATGCGGACAGGGGGCGATAAACGCCTTAGCGAGATGCGTTTATTGGCGCTGTCAGATACCGCAACCTTCTTGTCTACCATATAGCCCATTTCATCAATTATTATGCTTCCGTCCTCTTCAATAGAGCTCATTGTTCCTTCTCCACTCATGGTAACACCAGCAAGGCTCGTCCCCATGAAAGAAGATACTACAAGAAAGATTAGTAATAAGAGAAATGATTTTCGCATAGAAATACCCTCCTGTGTTACATTGTGCCTTGACTATCCACTGAATAAAGCACACCAGTACCGCCTCCGGCCGCGCCAGCCCCAACACCCTCATATCCTGATGCAAACTCTATTGAACCGCCTGCAATCATATACGAATACATCCTGTCTATATCAACACTGACCGCAACCCCGTTGAGATTGGTGATTGATAAGTCTGCACCTGACGAAGAGGTGTCAGTATGGTAGTCTGTCCCTCCTGTGATCTCTGTGCCAAGAGTTACTGTATCTGTTGCATCAAGAGCCGCTGTAGTTCCTGAACCGGATGGAAAAGTAATAGTGGTAGAGACTGTTGCGCTGGATATGCTTAACTGGCCCATAGCTAAGGTGCTCTCAATAAGCGGTATGCTTAAATCTATCCCTGCCTCTGCGCCCTGAGAGGCTGTTGAAACCCTCTTTAGGTTCCCTGATATCTGGATATCCACTGTTGCAGTATTTATGGCTATAACACCTATGAGGGTAACAATAACCATAAGAAGAAGCATGGTAATAAGTATTGTGCCTTTTTCATTTTTAAGTGTTTTCATATTGACTCCATTATTCCAGTAAACAGTGGTCGGAATTTTACTCATCACTCACCACTGTCTTTAAGCCCCCTGTTTCGGATTTCTTAATTTTATAATTTTAGTAAGCGCCCTCCGTCTGTAGCCATCGGATACTGCACCTGTACAGTTAGTAGTGCCGGCATCCACAAGTCGGTCTTCAAAACACTGGCTTTTAAAACCTGTAGCACCTTTTGGATCCTGATTCCTTGTCTTTGCCACTATATTTGCCTTCACTGCTATTATGCTGGAAGGGTCTGACAATGCAGCTGCGCCTGTGGCGCTAAATACAAATGCTCCATCACTATAAGGAGAAGTATAATCAATCATCCCATCCCTCGGACTTACATCTATGCCGTATGCAAACTGGATATCTTCTATGTTTTCGGCAAGGACTTCCCTTGCTCCGGGTGTGCTACCACCCCTCAGCATCGTTGTATCCGCACTTACCAGACATGGATTTGTCGCTGAACAGCCCGTAAGAAATGGTGCAGTATCATTTATCGTATATTGAACAGCCTGAATAATGTAAACAGATGTGCCATCTGGATAGTTCCTGTCAAGGGTGGCGGGAGTTCCAAGCGATAGCATGCCTGCTGACCTATTAGCATCGGTCTGAGCATTAGCAAGTTCTATAAAGGCTGCCCCGTTCAGGCTTATATATCGCCTATTTGTCTCATAAGTATATGGGCCGCTGCCTGTAAAAAAATTATTTGCACTATTCGCACTGCCGAGGCATATCAATCCATCTCCTGCGCCATTGCATGAATTATTATCCTCTATCCCGTCATCATTAGCATCATTCTCTAAAACACCAGCCTCATACCCAATCCCAAGAATGGTTATGGTATCAGGGACTGCTGCGCTATTGCTGACCGTAATGGGTGAAGTCAAGGTTATGCTGTTGCCAGATTGACCGACAAATGTGGTTGAGAGACCGGTGAAGGTAAGTGAAAATGGCGGATCAGGAAGGCCAAACCCTGCTGTCCTTACATCCCCTGCAAGCCTCTCCATAGCCACCCTCACATTCTGCTGGGCCTCGCTTACATCCTCCTGCACCTTGTATGACCAGTTGCTGGATGAAAATATCACATAACCCGCCATTCCTACAACTGAGGCAATGGCCATTGATATCAAAAGCTCAACCAAAGAAAAACCCTGTTGTTTAATTGCAAATTGCAAATTGCAAATTTTAGATTGCAAATTTTTATTTTTAATTTTGCATTTTTCATTTTTCATTTTGCATTCTCCTTAAGTCAGCCATGTTTCCATAATAGTTGTAAAGGTTATACTCCGTGTTGTAATACTGCCCCATGTAATGGTAACTGTAATAGTAGCTGCCTTTGAGATGGGTGAATCATCTGTAACTGTAATAGTGCCTCTTGCCCCTGAAAGCCCTAAACTTGCGTCTATCAATCTTGCCCTCCACTGGGTGCAGTCTCCAAGGGCCGGGTCAGTCAACCCTGCACAGTTATTATTTGTATCTATGTTATTATAAATCCCAGGTGTATCTCCTGCATTCACCCTGATTCTATCTACCATCTCTTCTGCCAGCTGAATGGCAATGGTCCCATTCTTTGCAGAGGCATTTGCTGATATGGCTGTAGTCTGCATACCTGCAACTGCGAGAAGGCCTATGGAAACAATAACTATGGCTACGAGAACCTCCAAAAGGGTAAAGCCTTGATTATTAAGTGACTTCATATGCTCTCCCATCTAACAGGTTGATGTATTATCAATCCTTATGTTTCCTGTGTTATTATTAACAACCACACCTTGCTCCCTTGAACTATTACAAAGAGTTGCAGTGCCGCCTTCTGCTGTTCCATTGGGGTTAAAGTTCAATGTATTAGCACTAAAATTATGCGTCATATTTACACCACTGTATTCAGAGGCTATAGCAACGTTTTTTTCACCAGTTGTATCTACTACATCTACACCAGGGTCACATATACCATTTGTACCAGCCTCTACCACCGTGTAACTTGTAAAAGGGCTACCATTGAATATAATACACATCACCTCCTTCTTTTATTGCCTTTAACCTTGCCATTTGCATATCTGAATATATTAACCTTGCAGCGCCCCTTACCCTATAGCTGGCCAACATATTTGGGGTATATAGTATTGCCATTGCACCTAATATCATCATTACTGCCACTGTTATAAGCAGTTCTACCAATGTGAAACCTTTTTCAGATTTCATATTTATTCTCCCAAGTTGTTAAATATGCAACTTATATGCCAAGCCATTACAAAAACTAACTAATTGATAAACAAGAGATTTTACTGAAGGGATAGGTATGACAGAGGTAAAACTTATATCAAACTATGAAAAAATTTCAAGGCTAAGCAGGTTGATGCGAAATTACATGGAGCTACAGCCCATATTCCTTTATCTTATACAAAAGCGCCCTGTGGCTTATCTCCAGAAGCTCTGCGGCCTTGGTTTTATTGCCATGGGTCATTTCCAATGCCTTTGTGATGAGCTCTTTCTCTATGGCCTCTTCTGCCTTTTTGATGGAAAACCCTGTATTGGCTGATGGCTGATGGCTGATGGCTGATGGCTCTTTTATGAACGGTAGATTTTCAGATTTTATCATATCGGCATCTTCCAGAATCACTGCCCTCTCTATGACATTCTCAAGCTCTCTTACATTTCCTGGCCATGGATAGCTTATGAGATATTTCATCGCCTCATCATTAACGCCTCTTATAGGCCTGCCAAACTTCTTTGCATATATGACTGTAAAATGGTTTACAAGAAGGGGGATATCACCCTGCCTTTCCCTTAAGGGCGGAATCGTTACAGGCACAACATTCAGCCTGTAAAAAAGGTCTTCCCTGAAATTGCCCTTTTTAATCTCCCCTGATAGGTCTCTGGCAGTGGCAGCGATAACCCTCACATCTATCTTCCTGGATTTGGAATCGCCTACCTTCCTGAGTTCCCCTTCCTGAAG
>Ga0209323_10001492_pt1 | contig 15486 bp, 18 predicted proteins | sample Rifsed19ft2_FD_184014 | JGI IMG/M metagenome (GOLD analysis project Ga0209323, IMG submission 184014) | Soil microbial communities from Rifle, Colorado, USA - sediment 19ft 2 (version 2) | ecosystem: Environmental > Terrestrial > Deep subsurface > Rock core/Sediment | place: Rifle, Colorado...
GAAAGCCGTTCCGGTTACCGATACCCCGGAATACCGGGCGCTTCAAAAGCAGGTCCAAGAGCTCCAGGAGCAACGACGTAAGGATGCCGAGGCGGCCGCCAAGGCCGAGGCCCAGTCGCGAGACACTAGGCTACGCCAGCACGTATCCGAAGCTTTATCGACGGCAGGCATTACCGACCCAACTCTTGCACGCATCGCACTCGGGCACCTGGTGGACGCCACCAAGCGTGTGAAGTTCGACGACGTCGGTGAAAACGTCCTCTATACCGATTCCAAACTCGGGGAACTGCCGTTGGTGGACGGCATCTCAGAGTTCATGAAGACCGATGAAGCCAAGGTCTTCATTCCAGCGAAGAAATCGGGCGGTACTGGCGATCCGATCGTCATACGCAAGCCTGGTGGACGCACATCTGCAGAAGACATGTCCCGCGCTGAAATCGGCGCGGCATTGGCTGAACTGACCTCAGGCAAGCTGGGCTGATCCAGTACGTCTCGGGGCCAGGACGAACACCAGCTCGGAGGGTCCTCCGAGAATGAAGAAAGGTAAACAACGATGTTAACCCTGACCGAACTGGCCAACATCATGACGTGGACGCTTGGTCCAGAGATGTACCGACAGAATAACCGCGCCGCCGTGTTGGCGGCAAAAGTGCCACTCAAGGTGAGTGGAGGCCCCAAGGCATCATGGCCCATCCAGACCGGTGCTGGCGCAACGGCCGTCGAAGTGGCGGAAGGTAGTGACGTGATCTCGGCCGAATACGTTGACTCGGTCGAGCAACGTCCTGAACTCGATTGGGCAGAGTTGCGTTCGGCGTTCAGCATGAGCGACCGCGCCATCTCCACGGCGCAAAACGCCAATGCAGGCGATCCGGCAATGATCTTCGACCTCTTCGGGGAGAAGATCCTGCAGGCGAGCACTGGGATTGCCACCAAGGTCAACTCACTGCTCTACGCCGGAACCGGCACCGCGACGTTCGACGGTGCCTCCGTGGCATCCATCGTTGGTCTTAGTGCAGCGCTGGCCAACTCCGGTGACTACGCCGGAATCACCCGTGCTAGCTACACCAACTTCTACGGGAATGTAGTGGCCAACGGCGGCGTCGCGCGACCACTGTCGCTCGACCTTATGTCGCAGCTCGACGCGAACATTTTCACGGCCTGCAACGCCACGGACTACGACATCTACACGACGCCGACCGTCAAGCGTCGGTACGAAGACATCTTCGAGTCGCGCCGCTTTACGACCGCCGGCGGCGGCCTCGGAAGTGAGGACGTGTCCTGGCGCGGCAAACCCATCAACCGAGACAAGGATTGCACGTCTGGACGCATGTACTTCGTGAATCCCGCGTATCTCGAGCTTGCGTGCTGCCCTCCTCCGAACGTCACCATGGAGCAGTTCAACAAGCGTCTCACTAACATCGCTGGGACCGCCGATGGCAAAACCTTCAATGCCACCATGATCCCGGCCCAGGTCGTGCTGCTGGGCAAGACCGGCTCCGCGGTGAAGGGGTATCTCAGTTGCCTCGTGCAGCTGAAGGCCAAACGGCCTAACTCTATGGGCTACATCAGCGATATCGCGTAAGCGGGACGTCGCACTCGTCGCACTCTTCCAGGTTCTTAGCCGAAAGGGAAACGATGTCGCTCAAGATCCAGAAAGGAGCGCTGCACGCGCTCCTTAACGGACTCGTCGCAGGGGTAAATCAACTCCGCGATGCAGTCGTTGGTACGAACATTCACGCCGACGCGACCTCCTGCACGGTCATAGACGTGCAGAATCCGGTAGCGTCGGCGCTACAGGTGACTGCGGCCACCGCCACAAACACCGCCACATCGGTAACGATGCTGAACGAGCTCAAGGGAGTCTTGAATGTCCACTTTCCGGACGCCCTGGCGCACAAAAGCGCGGTTTCAGCAGTCATCACTACAGCCAATGCTACTGATCTTGCCACGGGAATCACCCTTGGCGTCGCCGAGCGAACGGCCTACGAAGCGCACAGGACGGCGAGTAACGTGCACTTTACGAACGATACAGTGAACGTTGCAACGTACACCGATACGCCAACCACCGAGGCCAACCTGGTGAGTCTTGCGAATGATCTGAAAACACAGATCAACGCGCATATCACCTCGGCTTTGGCGGGCTCACACATCGAGCAAATCTGACCGTGACGGGTGGAGTGGTCCACCCGTACAGCAGGAGCAAGTCCACATGTCGAATGAACCCATTGAACAAGGCTTCGAACAAGTCGAGATGCAGCGGAACACCCGCTGGCACAACCCGACCAAGGACAAGCTGCGCATTGAGTTGCTGCTCAAGGCAAACACGCGAGAGTCGAAGATGACTGTTGTCACCTTCGAGCCTGGCGAGACCAAGGAGCTTGACTCGATGTTCGACCTATCACTACAGCAGCTCGACGAAGCCGGGATCGTCGTAGGTGGGCTTGCTCCGCAGCTGGTCAACGTGACTGCTGGAAAGCGCGAAATCGCGGTGGCTCTGGACCCGGTGGCGCTCGCCAGACGCAAAGCCGAAGAGACGCGGCAAAAAGCAGAAGCCGCCACGAGATTGGCGGTTCAGGCTGCCGATGTCTTAGCAGCTGAAGCGCGTGATACCGCACAAGCCACAGTGGTCGCGGAGCGTGCCGAAGCGAAGGTCGTCGCAGATCAAGTTGCTGCGGAACTCGACGCTCTGACGCGACCGGAGCCGAAGCCAGAGCAGAAGGCAGATCCACGGGCCGATCAGAGACCGCAGAATCAGCGGCGATAGCAGAGCGTCGGAATGGCCTTCACTGAGGCAGAACGGGTCCAAATCAGGCGGTACGTCGGTTACCCGATGGACCGCCTGTACGTCAAGCTGGAGGCAGCGATCTGCCGCGTACAGGCCAGTACTGAGCCGGGGAGTTACACGATTGGAGGTCAGTCGTTCCTGAATGCGGGAATCTACGCGACCAACAATGTTGAATTGTTCATTCGCGGCCTGCTGACGAACCTAGCCACGATTGAGGCAAGCTTGGTTGCCTTGTGGGATACCCAAGAGGCTGGGCAGGTAGACAGCATCAAGGTGGACCCGGCGCGCGCCACCATCGTGCTGCGCATGGAGGGCCGTAGGCTTGTTGGTCAACTTGCTGGAGCGTTGGGGCTGCCGATTTACAGAGACGTGTTTACTACGCCGAAGGTCGACGGAATACTCATCACCGACGTGATATGAATCTAGACCGACTGCGGGGGCTTGCGGACAAGATCCGTAACGTGGCGACGCCGGTACGGACGATCACCGTGACGGTACGCCAGCGTATCTGGCCGGGCAGGATTGGGCAGCCCAACACAAACCCGCGCAACGTCGACACCGTCTTGCCGATCCGTTACAAGGTACGCGAGTTAAGTTCGCGGGAGATCAGCGGGTCAGGTGGGCGTTACGAAGACGGTGCGGTGAAGGTGGGACCGATCACTCCACCCTATGTCTCGCGTGGTGGCGGTGGCTTCAGTGCAGCTCAATTGAACCCAACCGGGTCAGAGCACATTGAAGTCTTGTACGTACTCACTGGAGACAAGACAGGGGAATACAAGCTCATAGACCTGGAAACTACCAACTCTACCAGTTGGTTCATGGTCTTGAATCGTTCGCGGCAAACGCCGTAAGCGTACCGGTGCGCTCCAAGCCGGAGATGCCATGACGCGACGTACACCCGGAGAGTTCTGTAAGCGATGCAACCGAGATGTTGTTTGCGGATATGACATGCCAGACGCTGTGTGGGACCACGTAGTTCGTGGTCGCTGGAATGTACTGTGCCTGATGTGTTTCGACGAGGAAGCACAGATACAGGGCATCAGATTTACGTGGGATGCAGTTAGATTGTATCCAGTCAGCTGGAGTTCCTGGGGGGACCCGTGAGCATGCGCTTCAGAGATGCCGTGACCCTCCGCGTACCCCCGCTCTGGGTACGCCCGACCCATGCCGAGCAGCGCGCCATGGTCGCAGGCCATGGCTGGGCATGAGTCCGTCTATGGCTGCCCCGACAAGCCGGCGGTGTGGGTCGGCTCCGGAAACCACGGAGCGTAGCAGCACAAGTGTCCCCCATGCGCGATGGATCATAGGCTCGGGGAGCCATGGTTCCCGCTAGGAAGGGTGCTTCTCCGCGAGTGACACACACCCCAATCCCGACGGCACATCCACCGCCTACGGCGTGTGCTTCCGCGCGTGCCAGAGTCACCTCGACGGAATCCGCGACTTGGCCATTGGGCACGCCGGGTAACAGAAACAGGAGTTCTTGTGAGATCAAGCGAGCGTGCGTCGATGTTTGTCAGCATCGTCACCAAGGGAGGGATTCAACCGCTATGCGTGACCGGAATGCTCGAAGCCAGAATGGCATGGGCTGGCCGGGTAGCGTTCGAGGCGGAACGATACTCCGGAATCAGTCTTGCCCGTGACGCAGCTGCAATAAAGTTCGTGGAGAGCGGGGCCAGTCATTGGCTGAGCGTCGACGATGACCAAGCGTGGGATGTAGCGGCAGCCGAGAAGCTCATCGACCTCAACGTAGACATCGCACTGGGCGTCTATTGCACGAAGGATGACAAGTGCGAGCCGGTTCTAAGGCCCGTTCCAGCTACGAAGCCAGCGGGTCCGTGGACCCTAAATGGCGGAGGTGGCGGTTTTCAACTGGTGAAGCGTGGAGCCATCGTCCGGCTACTCGATGAGCACCGGAATAGTCGTTACAGGCTGTACGATGGCAGAGAGGTAGTAGCGCTGCACCAACAGTTCTTCCACCGAGACGGCTACCAAGGCGAGGATACTGCCCTGCACGCACGGTGGCGGGACGTTGGAGGCCTAGTTTGGGCACACCCGGATGCAATCGTAGGCCACTGCAGCCGCGAAGACATCACCAAGGTCTACTATCCGAAGTGGTGACACAATGGAACTCCTACTCGGCTGCGGTGCCGACCGCGGTAAGCGCATCGGGTCAAACCCCTGGACGAAGCTGGTCACGCTCGACATCAACCCAGATCACAAGCCAGACGTCCTGCACGACCTAGAGCAGCTTCCCCTGCCATTCGAGGCAGATGCCTTCGACGAAATCCACGCCTACGAAGTGCTTGAGCACACTGGGCAACAGGGGGACTTCCGGTTCTTCTTCGAGCAGTTCACGGAGTTCTGGCGCATCCTGAAGCCGGGAGGGCTCTTTGCGGCGTCAGTCCCGCTGGCGAGCCATGAGCACGCCTGGGGCGACCCGGGGCACCGCCGGATGATCACCGAGCAGACGTTGGTCTTCCTAGACCAGGAGCAGTACTGGATTCAGGTCGGGCATACCTGGATGTCCGACTACCGGTGGCTGTTCAAGGCCGACTTCGGGAAGATGTGGACGCAGCGGCATGGCGGAAACCTGTTCTTCTCCATGCTAGCCATCAAGCCGAGTCGGTATGGGACGTTCGGATGAGCATCTGCCTAAACATGATCGTGAAGAACGAGGCGCACGTCATCCGGCGTTGCCTCGGCTCTGTGGCTCCGTTCATCGATAGCTGGGTCATCGTAGACGACTTGGAGTCAACGGACGGAACCGATGCGGTCATCCGAGAGTTCATGGCCGGCGCCGGTAAGCCCGGAGAGCTCCATCGTCGCCCCTGGAAGGACTTCGGGTACAACCGTACCGAGGCTATAGAACTGGCGCGCCGCAAAGCCGACTACATCCTGATGCTCGATGCCGATGAAGTCTTTATCGCTCCGGAGTCATTCACCTGGCCCAAGCTCGAGCACGATGGGTACCAGCTGCAGCTCCGGTCGGGAGCTTCAGAAGTTCAGTTCTGGCTGACGAAGCTGGTCCGTAGCTCGAGCCCGTGGGAGTACCGTGGTGCCTACCACGAGGCCATTTACTGCGACGCTCCGCACACCCAGTCTCGGGTCCAGGGGCCGCTGATACATGGCCTCTTCGACTCAGCTAACAACCAGTTGAGCCAAGAGGAGAAGTACACGCGGCACGCCCTCGGTATCACGAAGGAACTCGAGAAGGACCCCAATAACGCTCGCTACGTCTTCTACCTCGGCCAGAGCTGGCGGGATGCCAAGCAGTACGAGAAGTCGCTGGAGGCCTACCGGCGCCGGGCTAAGATGGGCGGCTGGGACGAAGAGGTCTGGTACTCCGAGTTCCAGGTCGCGCGGAACCTCGAGCACCTGGGGCGCAGGTCTGAGGCCATCGAGGCCTATCTCCGGGCCTACCAGGTCCGCCCGACGCGCGCCGAGCCGCTGTGCGAGCTCGCACGCCTGCACCGACTCTCCGGTGAGCTCTGGCCCGCCTACCTGTTTTCCTCCGCCGCTACGCGTATCGATAAGCCGGACGACACTCTCTTCATGGACGAAGGCGTCTACCGGTGGCGGAGCCTCGACGAGCTCTCTATCGCGGCCTACTGGGTCGGCAAGTACTCGGAAAGCGCCGAAGCGTGCCGCCGGTTGCTCAATCAGGGACTGGTTCCCACAGCCCACAGGGACCGCGTCGAGAAGAACCTGAGGTTTACCCTGGATAAGCTCCACTGATCGGGGTGTTATGCCCGAGTTCAAGTTCAAGTCGCTTGCGGCGGCCTTCAGGAAGATCCTGCAGGACCACGCATCGCGAGAGGCTAGGCTTGATGGAGCGCGCCGACGCGCGGCTGACCGTGGAGCCCAGTACGTTCGACGGCACATGCCCGTCGCATTTGGGGACCTACGTGACTCGGTACACACCGGCCCCTTCGACACCATCGTTGCCGATGCCCCCCATGCGGCGTCGGTAGAGAAGGGCGCCCGCCCCCACTGGCCCCCACTGGCACCCCTCATCGACTGGGTGAAGCTCCGGGGGATGCAGGGGCTGGACGCCAGGGGCCGCGTGAATCCTCACCGAAGGCTAACCGGAAGCACGACCCGCTACCACGCGGCACGCATTGCAGGAGAGCTTCACGCCATGGCCCAAGCCGGAGGTCAGCAAATCGAAGATGCCGAGCTGATTGCCCGTGGAATCCAACGCGCCATCGCGGCGTACGGAACGAAGCCTCACTGGTTCATGCGTTCGGCCATTCCTAGTGTTCGAGAAATCTTGTCCGAAGAAGTCCGGCGTTCTTTGCAGGACCGTGGAAGCCGATGACGCACTGTAATAGCCAAACGGCGCAGGCGCTGATTGCTCACGACGACTTAGTGTCCAGTGGTGGGCACGGAGCAGTTAATGTCTGGGGTCTTCCAGATGATGGAGTTTTGCTCCGTTCTGGGAACGCTCGCCTCTGTGACCGCTTGTCGCTCGGGGAGGGAGAGATCGTCTACCACCTTCAGGTGGGTACCATCACCAACAGGATCACCGGTGAGGAGTTCTATTTCTGCTTGACCTGTGGTGCATCGGACTTCCCCGAAGCGTGATTCATGGCCCAGCCTATTCAGAAAGCCGCGTGCGCGGCGCTCGGGAGGTTCATCGCCGGCTACATGCCGGACACGGTCATTAGCTACGAATGGCCGGCTCCAGATGCACCGCTTCCGCCGAGGGCCATCACGATCATCTGTGCCGGTGCGGCCGAGGACGAGCAGGTAAATCTCGACGACGTCGACATGGTGCCCGTGGACGACACCACGGGGCTCTACACGTGGCGTTTTGCAGACCGAGACCAGCCCATCCAGCTCGACATCTGGTCTCAGTCACAGGCAGAGCGCGACCAGATGCTCGCGGAGCTAGAAGACGTGCTGCACAAGGGCCCGCTCTTCACCCTGGGAGCGGGCAACCCGGTACGCGACGGGATCCTGCTCGAGTTCAACGCGCAGCTCGATGGCTTCGAGGGTCACGTTGACTTCGACTTAGACCCCCCGGACATCACGGATTCTCCGAATCCAGTCCGGATCAATGAGTGGCGCGCGACCATCGATAGCGAGGCCCACATGGTGGCGACGGTGACGGCGCAGAGCCCGCGGCTGCTCAGAATCGCACTCAGTATGCTGCTCAACGATGCTCTACCACGCGACGAGATTGACGTCTTCGACAACCGCATCGCTTAACACGACTACCTCACGCTGAGCGGCGAAGACATCACCGTAGACGGCGAAACGATCTGGGTTTCCTGAGCCACGAGCTCAGCTGACGTACGGAACCCGAGGGCAAGGTCTGCCCTCGTCACAACCAAAACGAGGGCGCAATGCCTGTATTCGTCAATTCCATCACGACTCCGACGTCGATGGGGATCTACGCGATCGAGCGCGAGCCCCCGGCGCTGGTGCAGTCCGCCGGTACTGCCACAGCGTTGCTTCTGGGACAGTTCCCTTGGGGACCTACCCATGTCGACCAGGCAACGCCTTTCCACCCGACAGACATCGGAGACCTGGCAGTGAAGATGGCGCCGCCTGGTATGGACCGGACGGGATCAGGGTATTTGGCGTTGCTGAAAAAGGGCTGGTACGACCTAAGGACCGTACGCGTCGTCGGGAGCGCAGCGGCCAAGGCGACGGCGAATCTCGTGAATGGGGGCACGACCATCCTGGTCGCCACGCTAAAGTACGTAGGGGCGGCCGGTAACTCCGTCACGTGGACGATCGCAGCCGCTTCCGATGGAGACGCAAACCACTTCGACCTGACGATTTCGATCACCGGTACGAGCGGGACCAGCTCAGACATCCTACGCAACGTCGATGCCTCCGGGTCAACCTTCACGGACCCGACGACGACCGGATGCGTTTTGCTAGGTTCGTTGGCTCGGTCGAACACCGGGCGTCCGACGAACGGCACCGGCAGCTTCACCACCGGGGCAGACGGAACCATCAACTCCGCGCGCTACCTCGGTACGGCTGGGGCCGGAGACTACGGCCTCGCTTTGGCGGAATCTGACCGGGACGTCCGGGTCGTTTTCGCCGATGACCCTGGTGACGTCGACCGTGCCGGTGTCATGGCGGGGCTCGTCGCGCACGCGACGCTGATGGGCGACCGGATGGCACTCATCCACGGGGATTCGGGGCTCACGCTGGCCCAAGTCCAGACGAATGTCGCGACGTCTGGCTACTCGTCGTGGCAAGCGGCTTACGTCGACGGCTGGGTGCGGATCCGCGACGACATCGACGCAACTCTGCGGCTCGTGCCCGGGGATTCGTTCTTGGCCTCGGTCATGACGCAGATCTCGCCCTCTACGTCTCCTGCCTGCAAAGCGGCATTCATTCGAGAGATGCTTAACGGAATCGTCTCGATTGAGACGTCGCGAGGAGAAGCCGCAGGCTCGAACACTCTGCGGGGCATCAACACCATCATCGCCGAGCCGAACGGCGGTTGGAGCTTCGAGGGCGGAGTCACGACGATCGCACCGTCCACTCCGGCTAAGAAGCGGATCACCCGCACCCGCATCGGTCACTACATCGCGACCAGTGTTGTCAGCAGCCTGCGTGACTTTGCAGGCGCCCCGAACGTCCAGGTCATCCAGGACGACGTCATCGTTGCGGTCGACCGTTTCATGACGAATCTGCAAAAGAACGTGACGCTCGACCCGCTGAAGATGCCGCATGTTGTTGCTTACGCCTTCGGGGACCGAGCAGCGGCTAACTCGGCACAATCCATCGCCGAAGGCAATTTCATCGTTCCGCTCGATGTTACGACATCAAGCGGGATGGACAAGATTTTCCTCAGCATGAAGTTCGGGGAAACCGTCACGGTCACGGCGTCCTAACCGGCGCGTTACCCATAACTCTTTGCGGGAAACGGGAGAACAGACGATGGCACGTGGTACGCGCACACCGAAGTGGGCCGGCAAAAACGCCAAGTGGCTATTCAGCCTTGACGACCAACAGACCGCGATCGACGTCGTGTCCTTCACGATCGACGAGATCGCAGACGTGGTCGAGGACGACTTCTGCGGAGAGGACCGCACGGACTCTCAGAAACTAACCAAGTTCTACGAGATCGAGCTCCAGACGAAGCAGACGAAGTTCGAGCTTCTAGAGCGCCTTCTCGTCGACACCGACAACACCGACGCGAATACCGAACCTCTCGAAGGGTGGGTGGCGGTTAAGGTCCAGTTCAACGACGGGACGCAGAAGGCGCTCACGATGGCTGGATTCACCATCCTTCCGTGGAAGATGAGTGTGGGCGGTCAGCGGCAGCGTAACGAAATGCCGCTAAAGGTACGGGTCAAGTACATCAAGGGTCTGACGCTGTAAGGCCACAGCGCTCGGGTTCGTGGGGGCAACAGGAGTGAAAGGGATTCGTGCATCATGAAAGCTGAAGTCAGCGAAGTTACTGCAACGGACGGTGGTACCTCTTACCAGGTGCATCTGGTCGGATTCGGGTTCTCGGGGCGCGTTGTGCGCTTCCGAGAACTCGAAGAAGACACCATCCAAGGGTTCGAGAACACAGCCAACACGCTTGCAGGACCGCCCCCGGTGGGCCGTGATAACGAGTGGGAGCGCGCCCAGTGGGTGGACAAGCTGCAGAAATCCATTCAGCGGCTCGGCGCCAACCGGTTCACGGTCGAGGTCTCCGAGCATCCGGTAGACCCAGCTAACTATCCGGCACTCAAAGAGGTCAAGTTCCGTCGCATGACGGCGCAGCTCATGCAGACATCAGGCGGAGGACTCCTGAAAGTCAAAGACCTCGAGGCACTGAAGCAGCTCTACGGGCAACTCCACCACGTGACCTATGGTGAGGTGCAAGAGCTGATGGGAAAAGCGATTCAGGTCGTCTGAACTGGTACCGTGGACGACCGGGAGAGTATTGGGGACGCTACTTCTCACAGGTAAGGAATGAAGCCTACATCGCTCGGTATGGGAATGTTCCGCCGTCGGAGAGTCGCAAATGGCAGCCGTTCTACCGAGCCGCGTTCATCGCGAGCATCGCTGAGATCGTGAACGAAGAGAACTCCCCGCGCGACGACGATAAGACCGCAACAACTCCGCAGCCCGACGACGACCATGCCGATTCCGAGGACTGACCAGATCCCGCGTCTAGCGGACTATCGGAGTGCGGCAGCGCAGTTCCTCTACGACAATCGAAGGAGGGCGTACACGCACCTCTATGCTGGCCGCTACGGCGACGCCGTCGAAGGATGGATCGCCCAGGCGGCCATTTGTCGTTCCAGGCTTAAGGACGAGGTCTTCCAAGCGCGCCTAACGAAAGCCGAGGATGCTGGACTCCGGGAGCTCGTGCTCTCCGAGTACTTCGCGATCCTTTCGGCAGAGGAAGGGACGGCGGCTATCGGTGAAGCCATTCTTGTACGTCCGGTCTCAGGCACCATGCCCGGCGGAGTCATTCGGGCGGGTCAGAAGATCTTCAAGACCGCCGACGACCAAGCGAACCCCCCGATATTGGGCGCCGAGTACACTGTCACCCAGCCGGCGGTGGTGCAGCCCAACGCGACTGGGGTCGGACTCTCCATAGTCTGCTCGGCCACCGGGGAACACGGGAACACGACCTATCTGGACAGCTTGATTGCTGGGACCTGTGAGCCGATGTTCGACCCCGCGTTGACGGTCTACGACATCTTGGCCGGGGGAGGCAGCACGGGGCTGGATGATTCGGTGATTCGCGACATCGGCCGGCACTGCTACCTCGGACGGCAGGGCCCCAACGACTCCGCGGTACTGGCTGGGGTGCTGAGTGCGGGACGTGGTGTTCGGCACGCAGCGTACTTCCACGACCCGGACGGACATCGTGGCGTGGTTTACGTTTCCGACGCGTCCTGGGCCTGGTCATACGCTCTACGGAGCCTACTCGCCCAGGATTTGCGAGGCAGAGACGGGCAGCGTAGCTGGCTGGGGTTCGGTGCTTCCGTCGAAGTGCTTGGAATCCAGAGCGTCCGTACCGTCGTTCACGCCACGGTACAGACCCGTGAAACCGTGGATTCAACCGAGCTCATGGCGGCCGTTATCAAGGCCTGCAAATGGTATTTCGACGTTCGGCCTGGCTGGTGGACCTACACGAACAAGACCTTGGCCGGAGCCATCTGCAACGCTGACCGGCGCATCGTGGGGGTACCTAGCGTATCGCTAACCACCCCGGACGGGACGGCGATTGCGGAAACGGCGGCGCGCTGGGTGCCGTCGGGCGACGTGTTGCTTCCCCACTACTACCTCGCCTCTGACGCTGTGCGGCTCACCGTGCAGGCGGTATCCTGATGGCTGACACCAAGTATACGGTAGAGCTGAACCTCAGCAAGACTGGGGACTTCGGCGCTGTCGCGATGGCGACGGCTTCGCAGAAGGCCGTTCATCTCGACCGGAACCTCGGCGGGGTCAAGAACCGCTTTGCGTCGCTGCGGGAGGGTGCCAATCAGTTCGTGGCGGGCGCCGGTGGGATGATCCATTCGCTAGAGCGCGTTGCCGACAGAGTCGTCGGCATCGGGGTCAGCATGGCCAAGATGGCCATCGGGGGCGCGGCGGCCGCCGGTATCGCCGGTATCACCTACGGCGTCATGGGCCTCAACAAAGAGGCGGAGGGCGCGCAGATTGCCTTGGCGGGCGTCTTCTCCGCCCAGGGCATCACCAAGGACGTCCAGAGCGGGATGCAGATGGCGGCAGAGCAAGTCGCAGAGATGCGCAAAGAGGCCGCGGCTCTGCCGGGAGAGTTCCAAGACCTGCGGAACATCTTCGTCACCGGCGCCATCCCGGCATTTCAGACCGGAATGAACCCCGACGAGTGGCGCAAAATGGCCAGCAACGTCATGGCTGCTGGGGCCGTGTCGCAGCTGCCGATGGACATGGTGGCGCGAGAGATGGGGCAGTTACTTTCGGGGCGCTCCGGCGCACACAACGTCTTCGGCACCCGCATCATGGGACTCACTGGGTTAAAAGCCGAAGAGTTCAACAAGATGGCGCCGGAGAAGCGGTTAGAGAAGCTCCGGACGGAGCTCGACAAGTACGCTCCGGTCATCGGGATCTACGAGAAGAGTTTCGATGCGATGTTCAGCACCGCCATCGACAACGGAAAGACCTTTTTGAGACTCGCTACGGCTCCGATGTTCGAGAAGGGGAAAGATGTCCTGGGCTGGTTCAATAACTGGTTCACGCGGAACCAGGACCAAGTCAAGTATTGGGCCGAAGACATCGGAGAACGTTTGTCCAAGGCGTTCGAATGGGGCAAGCGGACAATCCAAGAGTGGTGGCCGTCGATCCGAGAATTCGCGACCAACGCCTACTACCGACTGAGCGCGATCTGGGATGACATCGCGCCGACCGTTAAATCCTTCGGCGAAACCCTGAAGGAAGCGCTGAAAGACCCCGGCACCATCGATAAGCTCATCCACCTAGCAGAGGCCTACCTGGCCCTGAAGGTAGGCATGGGCGGGCTCAGTATCGGCGGCGACCTCCTGAAGATGGGCGCCGGAACCATGCAGATGCTGTCCTTGCTGAATGGACCCGGTATGCTGACGACGGTGGGAGCTGGGGGCGCGGCCGCCGCGGCCACCGCAGCAGGCGCTGGAGCCGGTGGAACCTCCCTTGGCGGGCTTGCCGCTGGCGGCATGGCCGGCACCGCGGTGCTCGGAATGTCCATGGTACTCCTGGCGGGTGTGATAGCCGGTTTGGCGGATGCGTCGGCCAAGGCGGACGAAGAGCAGCGCAAGATCGCCGCGAGCAAGAAGCTAGAAGACGACGCGACCAAGAAACTGATTGGGGACATCGGTACCGGAGCGCCATTGGCGATCGACACCTTCAACGTGGCGTTGGCGGGGGCTACCAACCAGCTCAACAGCTTCGCCTCGATCCGACCGCCGAGCATCGAGATCTCGCCTCGGCAAGAATACGAGATGTTCGGGACCTACGGCGGTAAGACACCAGAACGAGGATGGACACCTCCGTGGATGCTTGAGGGCACAGGTACACGCCAACAAGAGCAGGACCCGAAGAAGTCAACGCCGAAGCACGGCGGTGGAGGCGGGACGAGCATCCAGAAGGTCGAAATTGTCGTTACGACGAACCAGAACCCGAGCCGCTTCGCCCGTGGCATCCTGGATGAGTTCGGCAAGTTCGCGAAGATTAAGCGGACCTCTGGCTACGCCACTAATGCTTCAGCGAGGAACGCCGTCCCATGACGATGTCCATGTCGGCAGCCGTGGCGGGCGCCAATGACGTCTGGTCGTTTGAGCAGCTTGGAGCCAAGAGAAAGCGTATCTCGTTGGCAGGAAAGTACGCCCCATTGGGGCGCCCACGGCACGGCACAGTCGTCAAGAACTCGCTCAAGATTGCCAACGAGACCGTCTACTACTCCGGCGACACACCACCCACGAGGCACGAATTCGGACGACGTTTCGAGCCCATCGACCTGAATGGCCGCTGGTCGGATCGCTACCTCGGTAGCGGCGCGGCCGACGCCATGAACGAGGTCATGCGGAGCTTTGTCGACGACCGTCAGGAAGTCCTGGTCACCTGGGGGAACATCCTGTCGCTTGGGGGATTCATCGATCAGTTCGACTCGACCCACGAAGGCCGAGGAGAAGTCGTGTGGTCGATGCACATTCAGATCGACCAGGACAATTTCCTGCTCGTCACTCCAGAGCTCATCAGCTCGAAGCGACCAAAGGAGTACGTCGGCGAGATCATCGCGGCCCTTCGGCTCGTAGACGTCGACTTCTCTAAGCAGCCGAGGCTCAAGGGCTCTGTGCTCGACCTCCTGAACGGTCTTCTGGCATCCCTGAACTCCGTCTCGTCGTCACTCTTGAGCGTGGCCGGACAGATCGACTCGCTCGCCAACGCCCCTTTCGCTGCCCTCCGGTCCCTTAGGGCCACCAACCGGCAGTTTCGGACCGTGCTGGTGCGCCTTCACACGACCTACGACGACCTATTGGCCAACGCGGCCCTCGAGACCGAGCGCGCCGAGGACATTCAGACTTTTCTGGGCATCCGGGCGGAGTTCAGCGCCGGCCAGTACCAGGCGCTCAGGACGGCGGCGGAGCTAGACCGACAGACGGTGCTGGCCGAGCGCGGCCAGACGCTCTCGCTCTACACGGCGCGCGGTGGAGACACCTGGGAGAGCATCGCCAGGAACAAGGCGGGCTCAGCCGAGAAGGCCGACGCCATCCGGCAGGCCAACGGCATCGACGCCGGGCAGCCCCCGCTCGAGGGGGCGACGTACAGGATCCCCAAGTAGACCCATGCCCCTCTACCGCCCGCGTATGCTGGCGATGCTGACGGTCCCGGTGCTCGGGACTCGTGAGCAGCGGATCCGCCAAGCCAAGTCAACCGACGTCGTTCGGCTCGAGGTACGCCCACGGCAGGCGCGCATCGACCGCCAGGACCACAACCAGGCGGACACGCTGGAGCTCGATATCGACTGGATGGAGAGTGGCATAGACCCACGGCTCTTGGACGATACCGAGGTCGAGTTCTACCTAGCCAACGCCGACGAGTTTGGGTCGTGGGGACCCGGGGAAACCGAGCTTCGATTCCTCGGGCACGCCCGGAACGTCACGAACGAGATGGCTGAAGGGGCTCCGCCGGCCGTGCACATGACGTGCGTCGACTACACGAGCCTGTTCATCATGGCCAAGCCGTTCGGCTCGAGCGGCACCCCCCTCTAC
>Ga0209323_10001493_pt1 | contig 15475 bp, 10 predicted proteins | sample Rifsed19ft2_FD_184014 | JGI IMG/M metagenome (GOLD analysis project Ga0209323, IMG submission 184014) | Soil microbial communities from Rifle, Colorado, USA - sediment 19ft 2 (version 2) | ecosystem: Environmental > Terrestrial > Deep subsurface > Rock core/Sediment | place: Rifle, Colorado...
ATTGGATAAGGGATTTAGTTCTTTACTAGAGGTGGGATCTGTAGGTGAAAGGTTTAAAACTGCTGGATATACTGTTATTAGGTTAAGATTATTATCTGATAGAGAGTGGGTAAATAGGGTTAATACTTATTTGCAGTACACTGGGTCAGATTTGGAGTCTATCCAGGTAGCTGAGGTTCAAACTGTGTTGGATTTTCTTGAACTTCAGTATACTAGTAGTTTTATAGTGATATATGGAGAAGGGTGGGGATCTGTTCTTGCCAGGGATGTGGGGGTTTTGGATGATAGAGTAGATCTGGTAATATCTGAGGGATATTTTGGAGATCCTGTCAGATACTTTCACGATAATGCGGTTGAGTTGATTGATAGTCCTAATTGGAGTTCTATTTATTTAGGTAGTTCTGAGTTTTGTTCTTCTGGAACTCTGGAGTCTTTTGGTAGGTTAGTTCCCAAGCCTCATGTTTTTGTTGTAGAAAAGGGAAAGGCTAGTGATTATCTGGTTGGATCTTTGGTTAGTGTTATCAAGTCTAAATATAGGAAGATAGGAGAGGAGGAGAAGTTTATTTATTTGGAGTCTAGGGAAGAGGTTTTAGGGATGGTTAGAAGTCTACTTCAGTTTTGAGACAGTGCCTATATCATTAGTTGTGTTTGGGGACTGTTTTCTGATATAATGGTGCAGGTAGGTTAATGGGTATCAGTTGAGGTGGAGTCAAGACTACTAGCTCAGGACAAGGAGGTGAAGTGATATGGTAGCAATTCTTATTGGGATTATGATATCCATAGTTGTAGGAATCACCTTGATCCCGACGATTCTGGATACTATTGATTCAGTTCCGACTACTGCCCCCAACGGGCTTGAAGCACTCATTGACGTTCTTCCGTACGTCTTTGTAGCTGTGATTCTTATGGGAGCAGTTGCTTGGATTTCTGGGTCTTCCGAGTAGGTACTAGACGGATCCTGGTAGAGTGTGGTAGAGTCAGGAGACATATAACAGTGTCTTCTGGCTCTACTTCCGTTTTACAGGGGTTTTGTGGGGTAAATTTATGTCTCTTTTACCTAAGATCAGTCCTTTAAGACGTGAACCGGGGTTTCTTGGATCTAGTTTCTCTTCGGGGGAGTTGTTTGTGAACTCTAAGCCTCTCAAGAAGAAGGTTAAGCGAAATGGGTTGAAGAATGAGAAGAGAAATAAGGTAACTAAAAGGAGATCTTAGTTGTGGCTGTTTCTACTGGAGTTCAGGAGGTAATAGATCAGACTAAGCAGGATGTAGAAGCAGGTCTTTACGACCAGAGTAAAGCAGATGCTATAATTGAGAAGGCTGTGGAGCTTGATAAAGGGGGAGGTACTGTTAGTACTTTTCCTTCTTCTGTTGATACAAAGGCAGAGATAGAGGTTAGTTCAGGTGGAGCTGCTGCAGTGACTACTTCTGTGTCTAAAGAAGTCCAAGAGATAATTGACCAGACTAAGGCGGATGTGCAGGCTGGGTTATATGACCAGTCTAAAGCAGATAAGATAGTTGAGGCAGCAAAAGAACTGGAAAAAAGTGGGGTAGATCCTACTAAACCTATAACTCCTGACCGACCCTCTACTGAACCTTCGGTTGGGAAACCTACAGTTATTCCCATTCCTTTCAAGCCTACAGGACAGTCTGACAAGGATAGGATAGCAACTCTTGAGTTATTTAAAGAAAAGGTACTGAAAGATGCGAGAGATGCTCAGGAGAAGGGACAGGATACTTCCGAATTTTCTCAGAGGATTAAGGAAACTGACTGGGAAATTATTCAGATTCAAGGGGGAACAGTTACTCCTGAAGGAAAGATAATTGAGACAGAAAAAGAGTTACGTGAGAAGGAGCAGAAGGAGTATGAAAAGCAGCAAATAGAGTACAAGAAAGCGCAGGAGGTCTTGAAAAAACTAGTAGGTAAAGATCCAGTAGTTGCGTTGGGTAAAGGTGAGATATCTGTAGATGAACTACAGTTGGTTTATAGTGAAGGAGAGGTTAGAGGAATTGTTGAGGGAACCCGAAGGTGGAAGATTGATGATCCTATTTTAAGGGAATTGGAGAAAAGAGGTCATTACAATCCTCCTGGAATTCAGTATGACTGGGAGAGGAAGAAGATTGATGATATTGTTAAGTTGGTTGAGGCGGGTAGACTGCAAGCATGGGAAGGTGAGAAGTTAATAAAGGGAATTGAACTACCTTCTCTGGATCCTTTGGCTACCTTAAGATCTGGAGTTCCTGATGTTAAGTTGTTGTTGGCACACCAAGGGTATAATCCTATAGAGATAGGTAAGTTTGAGAAGGCGATTGTTGCTCAGGACATACTTGCCAAGTATAAGTCTCCTTTGGAGGCAATGGAGGCAGGAGTTGAAGGTTATGTATTTATAGAGGCCGGTTTTTCGCCTGAAATTTATAGTACTTTAAAGGCTGCCACCACTTATGAGGGTGGTCTTATAGGATTTCTGGGTGAAACTGGGAGATTCAAGGAGGCAAAGGCTGCTGGATTTAATCCGGAGGTGGTTGATAGTATTGAATTTCTTGTGAAGGGAGGTAGTATAGGAAAGGGAGGAGTAATTGATTTAGTCAAGGCTGTTGAAGATCCTGGAAGTCTGTTATCTTTGAAGGTGTTATATGGCTCTGAGTTGGTACAAAGAGCTTTGGTTACCATGGGGGCTGATAAGACTATTGGAGGGTATGCTCTTTCTAAGGGAGAAGATCCTTTTGTAACGTTATCGAGGTATATTGCCGCTGGAGGGTCGGCTGAGGTTGCTAGGGTTTCTTCGAGGTTTAACTTTGACCAGGTAGAGGCTCTTCACGAGGTTAGAGATTATATAACTAAAAGTGGAGAGGTAAATTGGAAAGAGGCAGTTAAAGACTCAAAGCTTCTTAAGCATTTGGAGACTCTTGCTGGTTCTCCTAAGATGGTTCAGGAGGTTAACTTATTAAGGCAGCAATATGTTGCTGGGAAAGAGATAGAGGAAGTAGGTGGAGGGTCTCTAGAAGTATTTATTAAGAAAGTAGGTAAATCTGGGCTTGAAACTGCTGAACTGGCTGGGTATGATAGAACTTTAATTGAGGGAATATATGGGTTAAAGGACTATATTAGGTCTGATGGGACTGTTGACTTACACAGAGCTTTTGAGAGTCCTGGTACTACTACTTCTTTACAGGCCTATTATCAAGATCAGTATCCTGAGATTAGTAGGCTTAAGGTTGAATACTTAACTGGGAAGGAAATTGAGGCTGCTGGGGGCCCTTTAGAGTATGTTAGGAAGGGAGGCAGGATAGAGAGACTAAGACTGGGAGGATATGAGAGGGATTTTGTTGATGCAGTAGGAGAGTATAAAGGTTACTTAGTTTCTACTAAAGAGGGTACTTCTTTAGATGTTTCCAGACTAGTCTGGGATAAGTCTAAGGGAGGTGCTTTAGATCCTAAAGTTGAGGAAAGGTTAGTTAAGGATTTCGGTATTGATCCTTTGACTGTTAGTTCTGCTACTACTGTAGCTAGGCAGTTGAAATACCAGGGGTTAGATTGGGAGAATAGGGGAAAGTTTGATCCTGTTGAGTTTGTACACAGATTTGGTGCTTCTAGTACTTCTGTTGATACCTTGCAGCTCGTTATGGGTTTGGAGGAGGGGACTGCTAATGCTTATGTAGCTTTAGTTAAAGGTGGATTCTTGAGCCGGGATGGCTCTTTGGATTTGGATATAGTTGAACAGGACTTATCTTCTAAGACTCGTTTATTACTTGAAAAGGTGTATTCTAGGAAGGATGTTACTGATTTATTTGAGTATCTGAGGGAGAGGATTCAGGTAAGGGAAGCTCAAAAGAGGACTGGAGTAATACCTACAAAAGCTCCAGAAGATACTCAGTTATATAAGGCAGTGAAAGAGGCAGAGGCTGCTAGGCTAAAGCAAGAGGTTCCTGCGGGAGTATTGAAAGGGGGAGAGGTTGGTCTTTTAGCTTCCAAGATACCTGAGAAGGGATTAGCACATAATCCTGCTGTGTATCTTTATAAGATGGGGCAATCAGAGGAAGCTAAGAGGGATCTGGTTACCAGCGGGTATGATAGGAAATATGTAGACTCACTTTCTTCTTTGATGGATAAAGGGGTTATTACTCAGGGGGGAAGGTTTGATTTTGGGAAGTTGGGTACTCTTGGAGGACCTACAGTAGATAGTTTAGTTAAAGATTTAGGGGTGGTTGCTCCAGGTTTTTCTGTTACTGATCTTAATTATTATGAACTTCTTCCTTATCTAGACAGTAAAGGGAAGTTTCTTCCTGCAGAGTTGATCAACCAGAATAAAGGGCAAGTTTCTGATAGTACTTTAAGGTTAGTTGGTATTAGTCCAGAAGAAGTAAAACTGATTAAGGAGACTGGGTTTTCTACTGAGAAAGCCAGTAAAGAGTGGATTACTAAGTATCCTGAAGTTCTAGCTTCTTCTGAGTTAACTAAGCTTTTATTTACTAAAAGAGGCATGCCAAAGGAGTATCTTGGATCTTACTTGAAAGAGTCTAAAGTGTGGGAGAGGGAGGCTAAACTTCGGGGGGAGCCTACTGGTGGGGATATATTAAAGGAGTTTATTCCTGTATACGGTACTGGGCACATGGCTGTTAGGGCAGCTAAAGGAGGGTTTACTAAATCAGAGTTAGGTTGGTTAGGTGTTAGTGCTCTTTCTGATGCTGCTATGATTATTGGGGTAGGGGTTTTGGGAAAAGCAGCTGTGACTAGTAGACTTACTGCTACTGGTTTGAGGACAGGTCCTGAAGCTGGTAGGGTTATGTTAGGTCCTTCAATAGTAGGAAGAGTAGGTACCGGCAGAGTAGGTCCAGGGCGGGTGGGTCCAGGGAGAGTTGGTCCGGGTAGGGTAGGTCCAGGTAGAATAAGTAGAGAAAGTGTAGGAGAATATAGAGGAGGTCCGGGTCCTGTTAGGTATGGTACGAGTCCTAGAGGAGAGGCTCCTACTGCTTTTTTGAAAGAGGATACTGGAAGGATTGTTTCTGCTGTAGCTGCTCCTACTAAGCCCAGAACGGTTCCTATTAGGACACCAATTCCTAGACCTGCTCCTGTTAGACGGACTTGGGGACCTGAAACACCTTGGAGACCTAAGCCTAGGAGGATTCCAGATCCTTCTAGACCTCCTGGACCTATAAGAACTCCTTCTCCTGGTGGACCTAGAACTGCTCCTAAAATTGAGCCTGATGTTGGCCCTGAGCCTATCAGGAGGATTGGACCTGGTCCTGGACCTATAGTTAGACCTGGTCGTAGAGTTTTACCTTTACCTAGAGTTTTGCCTTTTATTATTCCTAAAATCTTTCCTTTCGTTAGGCCTGGTCCTAAACCTGAGGCAGAGCCTGGTACTGGTCCTTTACCTTTTTCAGTTCCTAGACCTGGACCTGGAGTAGAACCTAGTCCTTTTGTAGAACCTAAGCCTTTTGTAGAACCCAAACCTTCTGTAGAACCCAAACCTTCACCTTTTACTCAACCTTTTCCACAACCACAACCTTTACCTCAACCTAAACCAGGACCTTTTCCAGGACCTTTTCCAGGACCTTTTCCACAACCACAACCTTTACCTTTTCCACAACCACAACCTTTACCTCAACCTCAACCACAACCTTTACCTCAACCTCAACCTTTTCCACAACCACAACCTTTACCTCAACCTGAGGTTCAACCTTTTCCTAAGGTTCAGCCTAAGCCTTTTGTAGAACCTAGGCCTCAACCTAGGGTTCAACCTTTTCCTCAACCTGGGGTTCAACCTTTTCCTCAACCTTTTCCACAACTTTTTCCTTTGCCTATAGGTAAAGTATCAGTAATACCACAACCTTTTCCTCAACCTTTTCCGCAACCTTTTCCTCAGCCTCAACCAGAGCCTCAACCTCAACCTCAACCTTATCCTTTTCCTTACCCTTATCCTGAACCTGATGTTCCTAAACCTGATGTTCCTAAGCCTAAACCAAGACTGATTCCTCCTCTTAAGTGGGGAGGACCAAAGACAAAGGTGAAGGAGGAAGTAGAGTTAGTTACTAGGGTTATTCCTGCGGGTAAGGGGAGAGTTATTCCTGGTGATATAGTAGTTGAGAAGGATTCAATTATTCCTGTGTCAGTTAGATCTATGCTGGGGTGGAAGTTTGTTGGATGGAGAGGTGATATACCTGAGGGTAGTAAAACCAGTAGATCTTATAATTTGAGGATGGATAGAGATAAAAAAATACTAGCAGTTTTTAGGAGAAAAAGGAGGGAGGAAGAAGAGGATTATGGAGAAGTAACCGAGGCTGTTGGGTTGAGGGTTCCAGGATTGGAAGTTTATTTGCCTAAGGCTGTTGTCACTAGGCCTGGAGTAGGACATAAAGTTTACAAACTTAGAGATCCTATGTTTCCTGGGAAGATAGCTTTAGGAAGGAGAAAGGTGTGGGAGAGGGAGGCTGGAAGGTTAAGACTTTAGATGTATTACTATATTGTTACCTATGATGATAAGTCTCCTATACTTATAGGACCTTATACTGATAATACTGAGGTCTTAAGAAGACAGGCATCTTTGCATGGGAAGAGTGAGGTGCATGAGTTACCTACTGCTAATAGGCAAAGAGCTGCTAGGATGATAAAGGCTGAGATGGTTTATAAGGGTGGATTGGTGAGGTTCAAACATGGTAAAACCTAAAGTGTGGATATTATTTGTTTTATCTTTTCTGGTAGTGTTTTTAATTCCAGTTAGGGATGTTTATGCTATAAGTGATCCGGATAGTATAAGTATTGAGTCTGTTAGGGTTTTTCAGAATATAGCTGAGGCAGATGACCAGTTATACATAATTGAGTATAAGGTTACTTATACAGTAGAGCCTACAGAGGATTCTAGAGATGCTTTTTTTGCTGGGATTACTGATGGAACTAGTATGTTGAGTACTATTCCTTTAAGGAATTATGGACACAGTTTCATCAGTATATATTTGGATTCAGCTTCTGCTTTGACTTGGGAGGGAGCCGGGTACTTCGTGAGATTAAGTGGCAATCCTACTGTTTTTACTAGTTTGACATTAGGAGTTAATGTTGCTAGTGTGGCTGTAGTTTCGACTGATTGGATTGACGGGACGTTGAGTGGGACTACTCCTACTCTTCTGAAGGATTGGATAATTGTAGTAGTAGAGAACATTGAGAGGAGTACTGGGGTTGACTATGTGACTTCTGGTAAGAAGTTAAATGTTACTGGATCTTCTTATGTGGAGGATCTTATTCCTGGGATAAGGAGTCATGTTACGGGTCTTTTTGGTCAGTCTGCAGCTTTTCCTACTGTTCCTACTCCTACTTTTCTTTATTCTTATCAGTCTACTCTAGAGGCTAATAGAGGAGAGAGGTTAGATAATGCATTAGACACATTAGGTAGTCTTGTTACAGGAAAAGGAGGAATGGGAAGTATAGTAGGTGTAGTTTTATTCCTTCTTTTGGGTATTACTATAGTTGGAGTTGTCTATGGTTCTACTAGGGATATTACTGGGGCTTTAGTAGTTACTTTGCCTTTACTTTTTGTGGGTGCTAAGGTTGGGTTGATACCTCTGGCTTTGTTGTTTATAGTTTTTTTCTTAATAGTAATTCTCTTTTCAATCACCTTTATATTGGGTAGGTTTTCTTAGTGTATAAAGTACTTGGTCTGTTGGGTGTATTGGGGATAGTAAGTATACTAGGGGCTTATGTGTCTTTGGTAGTACTTGCTAGTGACGTTTCTACTGCTACTAATGTAGTTGAAGTTAGTATACTGAATTCTACTGGAGCAGATATTGATGATGCGGTAATTTCAGTTGGAGTATCTACTCAGTCTCTTGTGGATGCTGGTCTTTTAAGTTCTTCTGCTTTTAATAGTGCTATTCATGAAGGTGCTACTGATATACCTTATATGCCAGGTACTTTGAAGGTGGCAGTAGAGTCAGCATATAATAATGCTGCAGTTAGTGAAACGACTGCTGCTAATAATAGTACTTCTGATGACGTTACTTTGCCTGCTGGTAGTGGGGAGGTATATGAGGTAGCTTTTCATAATCCGGGTACTATTTTGTATGTAGATACATCTACTGTAACCGATGCAGTTTGGACTATTACTTGGGAGTATTATGACGGAAGTGGATGGTCTTCTTTCTCTAATGTGTCTGATGGGACTGAGGAGTTTTCGGTTGTTGGAATAAGGAAAATTACTTGGGATAGACCCACTGGGTGGGTTGAGTCTACTTTGCATTCTATAGATGCTTATTGGGCTAGGGCAAGGGTTTCTGCTTTTACTTCTCTGACTGTTGAGCCTTTGGGGAGGCAAGTTTGGTACGAGACAGGTCAATGGTGGACTTTTGTTAATAGTTTAGTTGATGGATTCCAGACTTCTTATGATGTATATGTGGGAGGAGGTACTGACATCCAAACCTACCATTACTATTTTCCTGGAGATGCTGGAATAGTAGTTACAGATGATCCTGCGCTGGAGTTAGGTAATCAGTGGGACATTGATATAAGTGGATACTTTGATACTTCTGCTCCTGAGGTTGGGGAGACTAAGGATATAGTTCATAAGAATAATGCTTTTAGAGTCTATGTGAGTTCTGCTGGGACAATTACTATTACTATAACTGGTAGTGGGGTGAGTGATTTCTTTTCTTCATCTACTGATGCCGAGGTAGGAAATCTTGATACTACTTACGAGAGAGCAAGAAGTGAACTTATTGGGGAGAGTATTACTACTGGAGCAACTGGATCTAGAGTAGGTCAGTCTTATAATACTATACAGAGTGCGAGTCAATCTATAGGTGCTAAAGTAGATGATCCTTCGTAGTTTTCTTGTATTTGTTGTTTTTCTTCTTGTATTGGTAGGAGCTTCTGTTGGTACTGTCTTTGGACAGGTGAAAGAGGAAAAGGTTACTGTAGATATAGTAGTTGGATCTGAGGGAGGATCTCCTGGAGAGATAGTTAGAGTAGGAGTTAGGATTAACACTCATGGACAGGAGGTTACTACAGTTCAGGTCAATCTTACTGCTACTTCTGGTTATTTGTCTAGTGTTAGTATAGTAAGAGGAGAGGCAGTTCCTGCAGATTGGTATTTTGACTCTAATGTTGTGTCTCTGGAGGATTTTAGGGTATTTGTTGTTGACTTATCTGTAGAAGGACAAGTACTGTCTGGACCCCTGTTTTATGTAGATTTTGGTATTCTGGATACAGTAAATAGTGGGCGAGTGGAAATTCTTCCTACTTATGCGGCTGTGATAGGACTACTTGTTGAAAGTTTTCCTGTAGATTGGGAAGTTGGATATCTTTATATTGGGGGTAGTCCTACAAAGTTTGGATTACCTCCGGAAAGTATAGAGTTACCTTCTTTCAGGTCTGAAGGATCTAAGAGGTTTTTGAACTCTGATGGTTCCCTAACTACTGTTTTTGTGGATGGGCTTCATTACGAGAAGAGTCCTGGAAAGTGGGAAGAAGTTTCTTTCGATTTCAAATCTAGGGGCGCCAAGCAGGTAATGGACACCAATCCTGTGTATGAGTCTGATATAAGTGAGTTAGGATTAGATATAGTCAATAAAAAGACTCGTAAAGGGATTAGGTGGTATACTACTGATAAGTTGGTGGTAGGAAATCTAGATAAGGCTTCTTATACTAAAGATGGACTAACTTGGACATTTCAGAATAGGAGAGAAGGAGTAAAGACAACTGCTGTAGTTGCAGTTTCTAGAGGAATTCAAACTTATAGTTTTACTTATATGATGTTGGGAGGGGCTAAAGACCTTGTAATTGACGAAAAGGGGAATGTGGTAGGTGAAGGATTTATAATACCCAGAACTACAGTTTTGGGATCAGATGGTAAGGTTTATGATGGGGGTTCTTGGTCTATAGTTCCAGGTCCTCGTTTATCTTTTACTTTTGATGATAGTGGCATACCTACTCCTTACATTATAGATCCTTCAACGGACTTTCAGCCTGGTAGTGCTGGGTATGATTCTGTTCTGGAGGTAAGGTTTCCTAATAGCAATTATGGTAATGATACTAATATGTACTTGGGAGATGAATGGACAGGAGGAAATGAGGCTTGGAGACCCATAACTAAGTTTGACTTGAGTTCTATAGATCCGGGGGATATTGTTAATGCTGCGACTTTAACTTTGTATGAACAGTTAGCGGGCAGTTCTGGAGGTCCTGCAACTAGAGATGCTAATTTATATAGGGTAAGAACGGGGAGAGATTGGACGGAGGATGGTGTTACATGGAATAGGTATGCATCTAATCAGAACTGGACTACAGGAGGTGCAGATGATACTACTTCTGACCGAGTAGGTACTTCTTCTGGTGTAGTGAATCTGGATGACACTTGGGGGCATACACATGCTTGGACTAGTGCGACTTTAGTAGCAGATGTTCAGGGGTTTGTAGATGGGTCTTATGATAATTATGGATGGGTGTTGATAGCAGCAACTGCGGAGAATCTAGGAACTAATACTGCTTATAATGTATTTGATTCCAGTGATACCGCTACTTCTTCTAGACGTCCTAAACTGACAGTTAATCACCTTGGTGTTACTTTAAGTGGAACTATTGGTGATGATGCTTCAGAGGTAGATGTAAGGGCAGGTGGTGGGACTATTGTTCTTACTTTGACAGGAGATACTTGGTTAGATCCTATTACTGCTCAAAGGCAGGCAATAATCAATGGATTGGATTCTGCCCAGTCTGAAAGTACTGGATGGAATACTGTTGTTAGAGATACATTAGATGTTTCTGCTGTTGTCCTTACTTCTGCTACGGTTTTAACCATTACTTTGCCTGCTTTTTCTACTTATTCTATTGCTGATACTGAAACTATAACGATTACTATACCTGAGGCTGCTTTGAATACTATGGCAGCTGATGTTGTAGTGTTAGATACTTTTGATATCACATCTCAGTTGTTGGTAGATTCTGTTAATCCGGGAGGGGTTTGGACTACTGAAACTTCTGTTTCTTTGACTATAACTGGAAGTAGCTTAACTACTGGTGGATCTTCCGCTGTAGAGTTACTGAAGACAGGTCAGTCTACTGTAACTTGTACTGGATTATCAGGTGGGGGAACTACTCTAACTGCTACTTGTAATACGACAGGGATGGCTACAGGGAACTGGAACGTGAAAGTTACTGATTCCGGTTCTTCAACTGTTACACTTGTTGAAGGGTTTGGGGTTTTTACCAAATATAGTTCTACTATAAATGCTGTAGGGTCTTCTTTTAATCCTGACTTTATAGGGATGGCACATTCGGCGGCTCCTCGTTTTACGGTGCAGGAATTTGACTATGTGAATGGAGAGTTTGAAGGCACTGTGAATTCTCCTTCTACTATTCCTGCGGATGCTGGACTTGCTATAACTTTTTCATCTGATAGTAATAGACTTGTGGTAGGAACAGATGATGTAAATAACTCTACAGTTCTTTACGTTTATGAGTTTGATAACACTTCTGGAGCAGGATCTATAGGAGATAGTGTTGTTCCTACTACAGGTGCTACTGGATCACAAGTGAATGGGGTAGATTTTACTTCAGATAATAATGTATTGGGGGTAGTCATTGATGCCTCTCCTTACGTTATAGGATACAATGTAGATACCTCTGCCTCAATATCTTCTTTCTTTACTTCTTTATTATCAGATCCAGCAAGTCTTCCTCCAGGTGCTTGTAACACTATAGACTTTCATCCAGATAACGATTATGTAGCACTATCATGTGGAACTTCTCCATACTTAGTCATTTATGCCTTCGATAACGATGCTACTCCTGCTTTTGGAGCTAAATCCGCTAATCCGTCATCACTTCCTTCAGGAGTGGCTACAGGTGTTAGATTCTCTGCTGATGGTGACTATGTTGCCATATCTACTACCTCCAGTCCTTATCTTGAAGTCTGGAATTTTAATGATACTACGGGTGCTATAGGTGATAAGGTAAGTGATCCGGTATCGTTACCTACAGGTGCAGGAGCAGGGGTTGATTTCTTAAATGATGTGACTACGGGAACTTCAGCGGTTGCAGTTTCTCATTCAACTTCACCTTATATTACCATTTATCCATTTAATCTTGATGCGGGTACTTTTGGTACTAAACTGTCTGATCCTTCTACTTTACCTTCTGGTAACTCCACTTCAGTCCGGTTTCATCCCAATGACGATTATGTTCTTATAGGTTCATCTTCTAGTCCTTATATCAACGTATATAACTACAGTGGACCTCTTACAGACTTGTATCGGGTTTATAAATCTACCTTGTTCTTTGATACTTCTATCTTGCCTGATGGAGCGACTGTTTCTGAAGCAAATCTGAAGCTGTATGGGTCTTCTGATGATTCAGATACTGACTTTCTAATTAGAGTTAGGAGTCTTTCAGACTTGATAACTACTCCGGTTACTGGGAGTGCTTTTAATAGTGTTTATCATACTGGAAGTTTTGGAGCTATTAACACTTCTTCTTGGAGTACCTCTGGATATACTACTATTGCGGTTACTGGTGCTAGTACCGTTGTAGATCTGACAGGAGTTACATCTTTGGGTTTGACAAGTGAAAGAACTATAAGTAATATTTCTCCTTCTGGTGATGAGTATGTTACATTTTTCTTGAATGAGAGTAGTGGAACTTCTAAGGATCCTGTGTTGGAGGTTACCTACACTCCAGCTGCAGGAGACTTAACTGCTAGTTTATCTACTGGATACCACCTACTTGAGTTAGGGTCTGATGGAAGTACTTTAACTGTAGATGTGGATTCAGTGAATGTAGCATCTGGTCTCACTACTAATATAAATGATACTCTGGGTTCTTTGTCCTTTCTTCTTGATGGGGTTGTTAGGTATGTTAGGTATATAAAGCAGAATGTGGAAGGAACTCAGCAGATCTGGTATGAGTTAAATACTCCTCCGTCTTATTATTTTACTGACAGGAGTGGACAGGGGAATGATAGTGTCTCTATTTCTTTTCCTACTGATAGTTATGCTTTAACTGTTAGTGAAGATCCTTTAACTAACGTGGGGGATGATCCAGAATTAACTACTGCTGCGGATCCTAGTCCTCCTAGTATAGTTGGTACTTTGCCTGCTATAACAGATACGGAATATTTTGGGCAGGATACTGGATCTGATGTACCTGTATTTGGTATACTTATAGATATTACTGAAGATCTTGGAGGCTTGGGAGGTTTAGGTTGGAGTACTAATACTTTATTTAGTACTTTGGTTTTATTTGTTGGTGTGATAGCAGGTATAGGGGCCTTTATAGCAACTAAGCAACCTATAATTGCGGTTGCAGGGGTTCTTTTGGTGATGGTTGTAGGAGTTTCTGCGGATATTTTGGGTGCTTGGATTGCTATAGTGTATGCTATTGTAAGTTTGTCTATGGTAGGGATAAGTAGGTCGATTTAGATGGCTCCAAAGTATTTAGCAATGTTAGTGTTTATTTGGGTGGTGGGTTCTCTTATGGGTGCAGTAATTGAAGGGTCTACTTTGGGAATAGGAGAGCAAGGAGTACTAGATGACCTTCTTTCCTGGAAAGAGTTACAGATAGACCAAGTTTGGGATGTATTTAAGATTCCGGTTGCTGTAGGGAATTTCTTTGTTGCTATGTTCAGTATGTTGACGTTCAGATTTGCATTTTTGGAGGACAACTATTACGCACAGTTATTTAGGTGGATAGTACTGTCACCTATAATTGCTATTTTCATATATGGGGTGATTATGACAGTTATAGGCTTGTTCAGTAGGGTTCTAAGTAGTGACTAGGGAAGTGGATATGTATATTTGGGAGACAGGAGAAATAGGAGAGGTAGGAGAGAATGGAAGGACTAGTATTTACCCTTTGGATTACACTTTTTGGGCCTATAGTTTTGTTCTTTTATATAAGGAGAAAGACTGTAGGCAAGATGCTATGCTGGATTCTGGAGGATGATAGATCTGCTAGGATTAGGTTGGTGAAAGTTAGAGGAGATTTTGTAGATATTGAGGGAGGAACCTATGGAGTCAGGCCAGACGCGGTAAGACTTGTGAGATATCCTTTTGGTTGGCCTTCTTGGCTTCAGCAGATAGTTCCTTGTTCTTTGTACAATAAGGATGGAGCGGATCCTATAGGGTGGAATGAGCAGGCTCCTATGTCTTTATCTGCCAGAGAACTTACTGCGGTATTAGATCCGCATTGGTTCTCTGCTATAGTGAAAGGAACTAAGGAGGGAGGAACTGCAGCTAATATAGGAGGATTAAGGATTGTTCTTTTGGTAGTTGCTGGGGTGAGCATTTTCTCCATGGTTGTGCTTTTCTATCTTCTGTCTAAAGTTATGTCTTTGGAGGCGATTGTGAGGGCGTCGGGAGTATAAAATGCCTCTTACAGTACAGGGACTGTTCCTTATAACCTTGATAGTGCTTGCTTTGGGTCTTATGGTAGTTTCTAGCAAGTATAAAATGCTTCCTTTGGCAATTGGAGCGTCGATTGCTTGGTTAGTTTTGGCCATTGCGTTTGTGACTGGGACTATAGGTTCTGGGTTTACAGTTTTGTGGGTGCAGATAGTATCTATCTTGTTCGTTCTTTTGGCGTTCATTCCGTTGATAGGTCAGATGAAGCAGGAAGTGAAGAATGAGGTACAACATAGAGGAAGGACTTCTAGTTGGATAACCCATGAGCTTGGAGGCTGGGATCCTTTTAAGACCTCTACTTATGATTCTTATAGAGAGAAAGTAAGAGAGGTGGTTGTGAGAAGTACTAAGAGAAGGAGATCTAGGAGAAGGATTCACAAGTCGGGGACATGGTGAGGTAGAGGGTTGAAGGAAAGGGGATTACATATTGCTTTAGGTTTGATAACTCTTATAGTAGGACTTACTATAGGATTATCTTCCATTTATGCTCAAGTGGTTACTCCGGATTTTAGGATAGTTGATGTTAGGGCGGAATATGGACAGATAGTCTTTGAGGTAGAGCATTTCAAGTCTGATGGAACTTTCTGGTTCTTTGAGCTGTATACTTTCCAAGGGAGAGAGGGAAAGAAGTTTCCTAGGATGACTAATGAGAAAGGGGAACTTCTTTTGGATGATGGAACAGTAGCTCCTTATAAACTGTTAGAAGGGCCTGTTAGTGAGAAGCAATGGTATCTTCCCGAGGGTCGGGATTGGATGTATTCTGTCGATCCTTTTTTGGGTGAGGGGTCTGTATTAGGGATTATTAGGAAGATTTATTCAGAAAGGTTGAAGTCTGGCTGGGAGAAAGGTCAGAGTAGACTTACTGTTAGGCCTTTGGATTATGAGCAGAGAGATATAGATGGACTTGGGAAACTTCTGATGGATCTTGGGAATTTGGAGGGGGTGTCTTATAAGGATGGTTTGGAGATTACTTTCACTGCTTCTGTTAGTTTAGGAAAAGGGGAGTTTGAGTGGGGTACAGTTTCTACTTTCTATCCTGATACAGATCCAGAGGTTACAAGTGTAGATGGTCATGTATATAGAGAGGTTGGTG
>Ga0209323_10001494_pt1 | contig 15471 bp, 9 predicted proteins | sample Rifsed19ft2_FD_184014 | JGI IMG/M metagenome (GOLD analysis project Ga0209323, IMG submission 184014) | Soil microbial communities from Rifle, Colorado, USA - sediment 19ft 2 (version 2) | ecosystem: Environmental > Terrestrial > Deep subsurface > Rock core/Sediment | place: Rifle, Colorado...
CCCGATCTGGGCGATGATGGGCATGCTGACCGATTGGGCTTGCGCGGAATCTTCAGGTTTCGACGTGGCGTACATGACGGAATTCGACCCTCTATGGCAGGATGATTCCCTTTCGGCGATCATAAACCCTGAGTCGGTGCTCTTCGGTAACCCGGTGACACAGGCGGCCTGTATCGCCGATTCCATCGCCTCGGCTGCAGGGCTTTCTCTCTCACCTCTTTTCTGGTGCATGGGGTCCTGGGGGAGCGCTTATCCTCTGACCGGCCACATAGGCTCTTCATTGTATACGGAGGCCAATGCCGCCATAGCGGCACGGATGCTTTATAAGCTCGCGAGGGAATTGCTGGTTTGCGATACGAATATAAACATATGCAGCTGCACGCCGACTCCCATCTGGGTCAAACACAACTACAAGATGCACGCGGCCGTGCCGGTAAAGGATTTCGCGGCCCATCCCATAGGGAGAAGCGGTCTTTTATGGAGTTCGGCCAAAAACCCTCCTGTCGGAGGCGATAACTTCGTATGGACGCTCTACAGAAGAAGAAACTGCTGTGCGTTCTGATGTGCCACCAATGCCGGTTCCTCGAAAATAGATGCCTTATATGATGGAGAAAACCTTGAGGTTCACCGTATCTATCTTTAGAAACAGCCTTTTTTTAGCTTTGACGTGCCTATCCATGTCCGTCCATGCTTCAGGGCCTGAAGCCGTCTCTATCGACGATATAAATGTCGATACGAGCGAATACGAAAGGCTTTTAAAGGGGGTTCCCATGAGCATTAACCCGGAGATGCTGGAAAAGGCGAAGCAGGCTATCCCCGGAGATATTAACGAAAGGGTGGGAAGGGAAAGGTCGAAGTTAATCGAGAGAAATTTTTTTGGTACGGATGCGGCTGACGGAGTATCAGGGAATAAGCAGGCCGGGAATGCCATTCAAGGGACAGCGATTCTTAAGGAAGACGAGAGGATATACATATTCGTCTCATCTTCGGTCCCCAAGGATACTCTGCGGAACTACGCAAGGGACCTCGACGCCCTCGGACAGCCCAGGATGTCGATAGTAATGCGAGGGTTCGTAGGCGGGATGACAAAAGTAAGGCCAACTCTTGAATTCCTCAGAGGGGTACTCTTCAAGGAGGAAAACTGCAATTCTGAAAAATGTGATGCCTACCAAGCGCCGATACTTATAGACCCCATGCTCTTCAAGCGCTATGGGATAGAGGCCGTGCCGGCCATTGTGTACGCCAAGGGGGTTACAGACCTCACGGATAGCGAAGGAATAAAGGAGGGAGGCGAAACGGTGGATTACTATGTACTTTATGGAGATGCCGCCCTGGACGGGGCGCTGGAGATCATCCACAGGGAGGGCAGGTCCAGGTCACTCGACTGTCTCGTATGGAAGATCAGAAGAGGCGATGGCTATGAGAGGGATTGCAGGTAGGTTTGGGCCAGAGAAACTGTTTCTTTTTAAGGAATCCATCAATAATGCCGCCTACAGCTACATGGACAAGCACCTCGGCCCGAAGTAGTAGATAGGCAACAATGTGGAGGTAGCCTCTCCAACCGCCTCCGGGCACTTATGGCAACTTGAACTCGGCATAAGGCAAACCTTTTCAACAGCCCAGTGCTCTTGAGTATTTGGCTTTTTTTTTCCAGATTAACAGATAGTATCTTGACAGTAACTATCATTAACTGTAATAATATGGCACATTGTGAGCCGCTCCAGAAAAACAATATGTCCAATGTCGGAGAGGTGTATCTCGTGAATGATAAGTTTGGCGATGTTTTAACGATCGAAGAGCTATCCGATTACTTAAAAATTCCAAAATCAACATTATATAAGCTCGTTCGGGAAGGCAAGATCCCCTCCCAGAAGATCGGCCGTCACTGGCGTTTCCGGAAAGGAGCCATTGACCATTGGCTTGAGGAAACGAGAACTAATGAGCCCGGTTCTGGAGGAGATCGATAATGGCGGAGCCACTCGCCGATAGGGTCATACGAAGAATCAGCCAGGCTGCCGGGTTATACCACCGCCTCATCATACTGGTGGCCCCGGCCGGTACGGGCAAGACCGCCGCGCTCCAAGATGTGCATGAGCGCACGGCGGTACCGTTGGTCAATGTCAATCTCGAGCTGTCTCGGCGCATGCTCGATCTCAGCGAGCGCCAGCGGGCACTGCAATTGCCCAGTATCATGGCAGAAGTCGTGAGCGTATCCGCAGCAGAAGTCGTTCTGCTGGACAATATCGAGGTCCTCTTCGATGTCTCACTTAAGCAGGACCCGTTGCGGCTCCTGCAGGGGCTCTCGCGGAACAAGACGGTGGTCGCGGCTTGGAGCGGCTTCATCGACGGCGAGCACATGGTCTATGCGACGCCAGACCATCCAGAATACAAACGATATCCCTTACGAGATTTTCTGGTAGTGAACCCGGAGGCCGTTGCATGAAGACAAGGAACGAAAGTGTAGGGAGGCAGGTGCGATGAAATACGGAGACCTGATCCAGTTCGAGCCTATCGAGTCCGTGATCCAGTTGAGGGACGCCGATGAGGCCGCTGCCGCCCGGCAGCTTGTCCAGACCTACGTCATTTCCGAGGAGATGGCGGAACGGTTGGTCGGCCTTGTCATTCCCCAACTGCAATTTGAGCATCCGGCTGACAACAAGGGCCTCCTGGTCGTAGGTAACTACGGTACCGGTAAATCGCACTTGATGTCGGTGGTCTCCAGCCTTGCCGCAGACGCCTCCCTGTTGGAAGGACTGAGAAACGAAAGCGTCCGCGACGCAGCCGCTCAGATCGCTGGACGTTTTAAGGTTATCCGTACCGAGATCGGAGCCACCACCATGTCCCTGCGCGACATCTTGGTGGCCGAACTGGAAGAGCATCTCGAAAAACTCGGTCTGGAATACGTCTTTCCCGAGGCGGGCACCATCACCAGCCACAAACGGGCCTTCGAAGACATGATGGCCAAGTTCGGCGAGGTGTTCCCCGAACACGGCCTGCTGCTGGTGGTCGACGAGCTGCTCGACTACCTGCGCACCCGCAAGGACCAGGAACTGATCCTCGACCTTAACTTTCTTCGCGAGGTAGGCGAGATCTGCAAGGACCTGCGCTTCCGCTTCATGGCCGGTGTCCAGGAAGCTATTTTCGACAGCCCACGCTTCGCCTTTGTCGCCGACAGCATCCGCCGGGTAAAGGACCGCTTCGAGCAAATCCTCATTGCACGCAGCGACGTTAAATTCGTGGTGGCTGAACGTCTGCTCAAGAAGACTGCCGAGCAGCAGGCCAAGATCCGCGATTACCTGGTGCCCTTTGCCAAATATTACGGCGGGCTCAACGAGCGCATGGATGAATTCGTCCGGCTCTTTCCGGTGCATCCCGATTACATCGACACCTTCGAGCGGGTCACCGTGGTGGAAAAGCGCGAGGTGCTCAAGACCCTGTCCATGGGCATGAAAGGCATTCTCAGCAAGGATGTGCCACAGGACGAGCCCGGTCTGATCGCCTTCGATAGCTATTGGGGTACGCTCAAGCAGAATGCCTCCTTCCGCGCCATTCCCGAGATCCGGGCCGTCATCGATTGCAGCCAGGTGCTGGAATCCCGTATCGAGAACGCCATCACCCGCAAGCAATACAAGCCGATGGCGCTGCGCCTGATCCATGCGCTGTCCGTCCACCGCCTCACCACCGGAGACATCTATGCCCCCATGGGAGCATCCGCCGAGGAACTGCGCGACCGCCTCTGCCTATTCGATCCGCTGATCGCCGAGCTGGGCAGCGACGAACCAGATAAAGACCTGCAGACCCATGTGGAAACGGTTCTACGAGAGATTCATAAAACCGTTAGCGGCCAGTTCATCTCCTTCAATGCCGACAACCACCAGTTCTATCTCGACCTGAAGAAGACCGACGACTTCGACGCCCTGATCGACAAACGGGCCGAAAGCCTGGGCCAAGCTCAGCTCGACCGCTTCTACTACGAGGCACTCAAGCGAGTCATGGAATGCCAGGACGCCACTTACGTGACCGGCTACAAGATTTGGCAGCACGAACTGGTCTGGCAGGAGCACAAGGCCGCTCGTAACGGCTACCTCTTTTTCGGCGCTCCCAACGAGCGCTCCACCGCCGTGCCGCAGCGGGACTTCTATCTTTACTTCATCCAGCCCAACGATCCGCCCCGCTTCAAGGACGACAAGGTCAATGATGAGGTCTTCTTCCGCCTGAAAGGCACCGACGAGGAATTTCAGACCGCGCTGAAGAGCTATGCGGCCGCCCTGGACCTTGCGGCCACCTCATCGGGCCACGCCAAGGCCACCTACGAATCGAAGGCCAACGGTTTCCTGAAGAAGCTGGTTCAGTGGCTGCAGAAGCACATGAGCGATGCCTTCGAGGTCACTTATCAGGGCCGCGCCAGGTCCATGACCGAATGGGCCAAGGGCAAATCCATCCGGGATTTATCCGGCGTATCGCCCCATGAAACCATCAACTTCCGCGACCTGGTCAACACCATTGCCGGTGTCTGCCTGGCTCCGAACTTCGAGAATCAGGCCCCGGATTATCCATTCTTCTCGGTCCTGATCACCGGCAATAACCGCGCCCAGGCCGCGCAGGACGCCCTGCGGGCCATCGCCGGGCAGAACCGCACTAAGCAGGCCACGGCTGTGCTGGACGCTCTGGAACTGCTCGACGGCGAGAAGATCGACCCCTACAAGTCGAAGTACACCAAATTCCTCCTTGATGCTGTCAAGGCCAAGGGCCACGGCCAGGTGGTAAACCGCAGCGAGATCATCCAGGACGACCATGGCCTCGAATATATGAACCCAGGTGGTGGACGGCTCGAACCCGAATGGGTGGCGGTCATCCTGGCATCACTGGTCTACTCCGGCGACATCGTGCTCGCCATCCCAGGCAAGAAATTCGATGCCACCGGACTACAGCAGCTTGCCGCGACCGGCATGGATGAGCTGGTCCGCTTCAAGCACCTGGAGCAGCCCAAGGAATGGAATCTGCCAGCGCTCAAGGCGCTGTTCGAACTGCTCGGCATGACGCCGGGCATGGCCCAGCTCGTCACCCAGGGTAAGGACGAGCCGGTTCAAAACCTTCAACAGACGGTGTGCAAGATCGTCAAGCGCATCGTCATGACCCAGCAGACCTTGCGCGAAGGCCTTTCCTTCTGGGGGCTGGACCTGCTTGCGGGCACCGACCTGGCCAGCCAGGCCAGCGGACTGGACGAGGCCAAGGGCTTCTTTGAATCGCTCCAGGCCTATTCCTCGCCGGGCAAGCTGAAAAACTTCCGCTACAGCGCTCCCGAGGTTCTGGCCCATGAAAAGGCCGTGAAGGCGCTGGACGACCTGGACGCCTTGCGCGAGTTCATCATGGATCACAGCCCGACGGCGTCCTGGCTCTCTACCGCCGAAGCGGTGTTGCCCGCCGAGCATGACTGGGTGGATCGCATGAAGACCACCCGGCAGGATGTGCTGGATGCGCTCAAGCAGGCCGATCTGATCGAGTTGGCCAACCAGTCCCAGAGCATTGGGGCCAAACTGCAGAAGCTGAAAAAGGCTTACATCGTCGCCTACATCGGCCTGCACACCAAGGCCAGGCTGGGCGTGAACGACGACAAACGCAAGGCCGGACTGCTCAACGATCAACGCCTGCAAATCCTGCTTAAACTCGCCGGTATCGACCTGATGCCCCGGCAGCAGCTCACCGATTACCAGAATCGACTGGCCGGGTTGAAGAGCTGCTTTGCCCTGACCGAGCAAAACCTTGATGCGACGCCCATATGCCCGCATTGTGGGTTCCGACCTTCGGTGGAAACCGGTGCGGCTGCAGGTTCGCAGATGATCGACCAGATGGACGCCCAGCTCGACGCCATGGTGGCGGCCTGGACCTCCACCATCCTCAGCAACCTGGAGGACCCGATCACCCAAGCCAACATGGGTCTGCTGAAGCTCGATGACCGCGAATCGCTGGAAGCCTTCATTAAATCGAAGGAACTGCCGGTGCCGCTGGACAGCAACTTCGTCCACGCCCTGAAAGAGGTTCTCTCCGGCTTGATCAAGGTCACCGTCAAGGCGCAGGAGCTGCAACAGGCCCTGCAGGTCACCGACGGGCCAGCCACCCCGGCGGAGATGAAGAAACGCTTTGAGGAGTACATCGATCAACTCACTAAGGGCAAGGACCCAACAAAAGTACGGATAGTGGTGGAGTAAATATGGATATCGAAGCCTCTGGTGCGATCAAATTCTTTTTTCCTAATCCTTCATTGATTTCGGTCTATTTCGAGGCATTGGCTAATGCGCTCGATGCTGGAGCGACAGAAATCACCATTGGCATCGATATCCAGTCGTTTGACAAGCCGGATACCCTTCAAGTGACCATCACAGATAATGGTGATGGTTTTACTGACGAGAACTTTGGGCGATTTAAAACACTGCTTAAGCCTAGGGACAAATTTCACAAAGGGATTGGTCGACTTGTATTTCTTAACTATTTTGAGTGTGTAAAAATTGTCAGCGCTTGGGGAAGGCAAAAAAGAGAATTTACATTCAAGGAAGGCTTTGATGGTAAAGCGCCCGTTCAGGAGGTTTCGACAGAGCAAGCTAATAGAACTTCGTTAGACTTCATAGATTTTGCCAGGGAGCGCGTCAAATCTTATGACGATCTAAAGCCGGATGCGCTCAAGCCGCAAATTATCGAACAGTTCCTGCCAAAGTTGGACAAGCTCAAACGCGAAGGAGTGGATTTCAAGGTTGCCATTAATTTGATGACTAGTGAAAGTAACGCTCAGAAGGAGTTTTTTCCGCACGAGACTACCATTACTCCAGCAGATCTTCCAGAGATGTCAAAGGTGACGATCCAAGATGATACCGTTGATTCCATCTCCAGTATCGAGATGTACTTCCATGTAGCGGAGGTGTCAGGAAAAGGTAGTCAGCTCACAGCCTTTAATATCGATGATCGGACCATACCGGCCAAGCTTATTCAGCCGTCTGCATTTCCGTTCGGATATAGATGTGTTTTCCTGTTTGAGTCTGAAGTTTTCCATTCCAATGCAGACAGTTCACGGCAAAAGCTGGTGCTACCTGAAGGAATTCCGGAGGCGCATCTCTATCGAGTGCTACGGCGTGAGCTAGGAAAAGTGCTGGCTTCACTCATTCCACAGATCACAGAAAAAAACAAGAAAACAAAAGAACAGTTTGAAGAAAAATTTCCTCACCTGCTCGGTCTTTTTGAGGAAGATACTGTTGGGTTGATAGATCGGGACGAGGCATTGTTCATAGCCCAGCAGCGATTCTTTCGGATCCAGAAAGAAATCCTTCAGTGCGAAACGCTCAGTGAAGCTGCTTATGAAAAATCACTGGAACTGTCGTCCCGCACCTTAACCGAATACATTCTGTATCGCGACAAGATTATCAGCCGTATGAAAGAGATGACCGCGGATAATGCCGAAACGGACATACACAACCTCATTGTTCCGAGGTTCAAGGAGTTCTCACAAGGAAGCATGCCTTCCGAGATTTACCAGAACAATGCCTGGTTGCTGGACGACAAGTTCATGGTATTTCGGACCATTCTCAGTGAGAAGCGGATGAATACCGTCATCAATGCCATACGTCTCGATGAAGAAATCGTAGGCGATACGGGTAGACCGGATATCGCCATGATCTTCTCAGCAGACCCGGCCGATGTTAAGGCTGCGGATGTGGTCGTCATCGAGATCAAGAAAAAAACGGACGATGAAAAAGAAAATCAATACGCCATAAACCAATTACTTGATCGTGCTGTAAAGTTGGTAGCGCACTGCCCCAACATCCAAAGAATCTGGTACTACGCCGTAATACAGATCAGCGACACCATGGCAATACGCCTACGCCAACAAAATTGGGCGCCGCTTTTTTCGATGGGGAAGGTGTACTACCAGGAGTTTAGAACTGAGCGGCCAGATGGAAGCGTAGTTCCAACACCGATGTTTGTCATGTCGTTTGACGCCATCGTGGCGGATGCCGAATGTAGGAATCATACGTTCCTAGAAATCCTGCGAGATGGAATGAAGAAGTACGCTGAAGATCAGAATGCGTCTGATGCCTGGGACAATGACTAATGGGGAAGGACATTAGCATGGATGATTTGTTTACGGATCAGCCTACAGAAAGTCAAAGGGCAATGTCGGGGCCGGTGACTTGCCTCGGCATGACCTTCAAAAACGACGATGCCCGCCGTGCCCATTTCACCGAGGAGCTGCGCAAGAAGCTGCAGGACCCGGAGTTCCGCAAGATCGAAGGCTTTCCCATCGGCAGCGACGAAGACATCCTGAATCTGAGCGATCCGCCGTATTACACCGCCTGCCCGAACCCGTGGATCGCCGACTTCATCGCCGAATGGGAGGCGCAGAAGCCGGAACAGCCTGAAGGCTATCACTATCACCGTGAGCCTTTTGCGGCCGACGTGAGCGAGGGGAAAAACGACCCAATTTACAACGCGCACTCCTATCACACCAAGGTGCCCCACAAGGCCATCATGCGTTATATCCTCCACTACACACAGCCGGGGGATATTGTGTTTGACGGTTTCTGCGGAACCGGCATGACGGGGGTGGCTGGTGCATTGTGTGGAGAACTCGGAAGTGTGCGCACTCCGTCTGTAAAAGGCGCTTCCGTTGGAGAACGAAAAGTCCTTATTTCTGACCTTTCTCCAATTGCATCTTTCATCTCCAGTAGCCTTTTAAGGCCAGTTTCGAGCTCATCTTATACGAAAGAAGTAAAGCGAATTTGCAGTGAAATCGAGAGGGACTACGGCCATCTTTACGCAACAAATCACAATGGATGGAAAGTTCGAGACCGGAAAGCGCTTGAGCACAAGGCATATTTCCGCAGAGGAGATCAAAAAGGACAAGTCGAGTTCACAATTTATTCTGATGCCATACGGTGTCCCGAATGTAGTCACGAAACGACTTATTACGAAGTGGCTGTAGACGAGGCAAATGATGCTTTGTATAGCGAGATCCGATGCCCTGCATGTGATTCAGCGATACCTGAAGGAAAATGGGAGACTGTCTTCACAAACACATATGATCCAGTTCTTAGGGAGCCCATTAATATTTCGAAAATTGTCCCAGTAATTATTAATTACACCGTTGGCAAAACGAGACATGAAAAATTGGTTGACAGTGAGGATTTGGCTGCAATTCACGAGGCTGAAAAACTACTAGAAACGATTAGCTTGCCTTCTGTGCAGATGATGCCAGGAAAGGAGACACAACGTAACTCAGGCATAGGGATTACTCATATTCATCATTTTTTTACCACTCGTGAGCACCTCTTTGTGGCGTTGCTCATAGAGAGAATAAAAGCACTTAAAGATTCAAACATAAGATTGCTCCTTATGTTTGCCCTGACATCATCTCTTCCATATGCATCGCGCATGCGCCGGTTCCGCGCTGATAGAAAAGGTGGAGGTCCTCTTTCAGGAACATTGTATGTTAGCTCATTAATCACGCCACCACATGTGCTAAGAACTTTTGAGCGTAATGCAAAGACTATCGGAGATACCCTATCCAATCCCGTTTCTAAATCACGTAGCCAGGTTGTCTCCACTCAAAGCGCTGATTGTTTGCGTAATATGCCAGATAACTCAATCGACTACATTTTCACAGACCCACCATTTGGACACAACTTCGATTATTCTGAGCTTAATTTTTTCTGGGAAGCCTTTTTAGGCGTTTTTACAAATCAGACGCCAGAAGCGATTGTCAGTACATCTCAGAAGAAAGGTGTCGAAGAATATCGCCATTTGATGGAGGCTTGTTTTCGAGAATATTACAGAGTGTTGAAACCCGGGCATTGGATTACGGTGGAATTCTCCAACACTAAAGCATCGGTGTGGAATGCTATCCAATCCGCACTTGAACGTTGCGGGTTCGTTGTGGCCAATGTTGCCAGCCTCGACAAAAAGCAACATTCATTCAAAGCAGTAATGACGCCAACTGCAGTAAAACAAGACCTCATTATCACTGCATATAAGCCCAATGGAGGTCTTGAAGAGAGATTTGAACGAGAAGCGGCGACGGAAGAAGGTGTTTGGGATTTTGTTCGCACCCACCTCAATTATCTTCCGGTGATTAAGCAGCACGGGGGAATGCTGCAAATGATTCCAGAAAGAGATCCCCGTATTCTATTTGACCAGATGGTGGCTTATTACGTCAGAAAAGGATACCCGGTACCCATCTCCAGCCAAGAGTTCCAAGTTGGCTTGTCACAGCGTTTCATTGATAGGGATGGGATGTATTTTCTTTCTGAGCAAGTCGCAGAATATGACCGCAAGAAGATGACATCGCAGCAACTTGTCCAGGCATCGCTATTTGTTTCAGATGAAGCGTCTGCTATTCAATGGTTGAGACAGGTAATTAAAGAAAAGCCTCAGACGTTTCAAGATGTACACCCGTTATTCATTAAAGAGACTCAGCGGGCCTGGAACAAAAACGAGTCGTCGCTAGAGCTTGCGACGCTTCTTGAGCAGAATTTTTTACGCTATGACGGCAAAGGCCCGGTGCCCGAGCAGATCCACGCTTACCTCTCCACCAACTGGAAAGAGCTGCGCAACCTGCCCAAGGATGCCCCGACCCTGGTCGCCAAGGCCCGCGACCGTTGGTATGTGCCCGATCCCAACAAGGCGGGTGACCTGGAGAAGCTGCGCGAGAAAGCCTTGCTCAAGGAGTTCGAGGAGTACAAAGAAGGCAAGAAAAAGCTCAAGGTCTTCCGCCTGGAAGCTGTCCGCGCTGGCTTCAAGAAAGCCTGGCAGGAGCGCGACTACGCCGTCATCGTCGCCGTGGCCGACAAGATCCCCAATAACATATTGGAAGAAGATCCCAAGCTGCTCATGTGGTACGACCAGGCGGTAACGCGGATGGGAGGTGAATGAGAATGCCACATCTACTAGAATTCAAAAAGAGTGATCCTGAAATAGGTATTTCCGCAAGGACACAAATTGAAGGACCTGAATCTGTTTTGTTGAATGAATTCGTCGAACAACATTTATGCCAGCTTGGCACATTAAAAAAACATTACGCCTTATTCTATGAGCCATTGTTGCCAACAGGTTATCCTGATCTTGTCATCGTTACCTATAAGCCACATAAGTATGAATCATGGACAGAAGAAAGGGCTAAATTAGGCGTCTTGGAACTGAAGCTTTTGCACCATCTTTATTTTGTCGGGGGCTCAACATCTTCGTCAATGGAACAGCAACTCGGACTTGAAAGTAGACTGTTGTTAAGAATTTTGGAGCGTCTCTTGGACGCATCACTTGTGAGACGAGCAAAACAACAATGGATACCCAAACCAATTAGCGTTTCTTATGGGATTAGCAACATAAAAACAATAGAAGCCAAGATATCTGATTGGCGTAGTGCAATAAGTCAGGCCAATATGAATCGGTGGTTTTCATCAGAATCATGTGTTTTATTTCCTATATCAAATCCGTCTGCACAAGTCATAACAAGAGCAAAAGCAAAAGGCATTGGCATATACTCTATGCCTTCTGGAGCACGAGCAAAGACCATCCAGAAACCAGAACGATTTGGCGGACTGCCTATTTCGTATGCATCGTGGTTATTTAATGAATGGATTGGGCGCCAGCTATCGAGAAATCGAAGGACGGCTTCATGATAATAGTGCCAATCGATCAACTGCGCGCACAATTTCCGCTGTTACAAAACATCGCTGAGCTTAAAATAGGTGGGCAAAAAGTTGTCTATGATGCAGTACATAGCGATCATGGCAATGTTGTATTAAAAATTGTGCTCCGCGATGGAAAAGATCCCAGGATATTGCGAGAGATAGAAATTGTTAAAATCAACTCTTTTCCCAATGTGCCGTCAATTTATGAAGTTGGCAATGTATGTTTCAATAATAATTCCTTTATATATATTTGTGAAAAACGAATAAACGGTTTTGACTTGCGAACTGTTCTCGATAGCAAGAAACAACTACCACTTGCTGAAGTGCTAGTATTCCTGGATAGCATGCTAAAGACAGTTGCCAAGTTGGAAGTACAAGGTATCGTCCATCGTGATATTAAGCCTGAAAATGTCCTATGTGATGAGCAGGGAAATTATTGGCTGATAGATTTCGGCATTGCCAGAAATACCAGAGAAGTATCTTTAACAGCCACAAATGCTAATTTTGGGCCACATACAGCTGGATATGCATCTCCTGAACAATATCGGAATCTCAAGCGTCAGGTAGATTCTCGTGCTGACTTGTTTTCCATTGGCGTCGTAGCTTATGAGATGCTGCATGGTTTTAATCCTTTCCTCCAGGGAGCGATTAATATTATTGATGTTTACATGAAGACGGAATCTTTTGTACAAGATCCATTGGCAATCCTTGGAGATAAAAACAATGAGTTGTCCGGATTCATTCAGACACTAATGCAAAAGAACCATACATTCCGGCCTCCATCGGCAGCTATGGCCTTGTCTTGGTTCTCAGAAATAACTAAAACCCTGAATATGGAGATCATCTGATGAAATTATACCTTCAATTCGGTCACGGAATGATGGGGCTTTGTCGAGACCTGTTGCCTGACATGCCTGGCTCAACTGTTATTCTTAGTCCAAGGGATCTGAATGAAACTCAGATTGAAAATTTAGGTAAAAATATTACATGTAGTGGCGGAACAACCCTTCTGGACCCTCAATTATACGCACCTCGATGTGACCATCAAAAACTAACTAAGCATACATACTGGCCTGCTGATTATTCAACTGGTAATATTGACTACAACACAGTCTTGTCTGCATTGAAGACTTTGAACGACAGAGCAAATACAAGTGCGTTTATTTTACCTGGTTTGTACTGCGAACGAGTGACCGATATATGGTGCAATATACATGATGATATAATCAGTGCTGCTGAGAGATACTCTGAAAAAAAAATTGGGACTTTATGCTTGTCGGCAGAAACACTTCGTTTTCAGGATCAACTTGACCAATTACTTTTAAAAACCGAAAGCTGGAATGTTGATGGCTATTATGTGATAGCTGCTCATCCAGACGGGGAATATTTGGTTGATGATCCGGTTTGGTTATCAAATTTGTTATCTTTTTGCGCAGGCTTAAAGCTTCAGAAAAAGGAAGTTATTTTGGGGTATTCCAATCACCAGATGCTTTGTTCTGCTTGCGCTGGCGTCGATGCTTTGGCTAGTGGAACTTGGATGAATGTTAGGTCATTTACTCTTGATAAATTTTTCACACCCGACCCTGATGATGTCAAACGGAAACGTACGTGGTATTACTGTCCTCAAGCATTAACGGAAGTTAAACCTGAATTCTTAGATGTTGCATTTCAGCGTTCAATATTGAAATCCTTAGCTCCATTACCAGAGCATAACTCACACTATGCAAACATGCTGTTCTCTGGTGCAATACCGACCACTACTGTCTATAACGAACCTATATCATTTAAACACTATCTTTGCTGCTTGTATAGCCAATGTCAGATTGCATCAAAAACAAACTTTGATGAGGTAATAGCCTATCAAAGAAAGACGTTGAAGGATGCAAAAAAACTTATCGACTTCCTTCACAAGCATGGCGTTCGAGGTCAAAAACGTGATTTCGAAGAGTATATAGATGTAAATTTATCTGCGATAGATATTTTTGAGGCGGATAAGGGTTTTTTAGTTAAACGAATGTGGAACTTATTGTAAATGCTACATCCCTGGCAATACAGCACCATTCATAAAAGCGCCTGCAAGGTCATCGAGGAACAGACCTTGTGGGGGCAGACGGTTTGCAGTGTCTGGTTGCCGAACCAGGACGCGGTGGTGCGCGTGCCCCGCTCTGCCTTACAAGCATTGAATGCAGACCTGCAGCCGGAAATCGAGGCAGAACGCATCGCTTATGTTGCCGCAGCAGCCAAGGTGGCCGAGGTGCTCGAAGGCTCCACCAGCGCCACCGAAGGCCATGTGCTGTTGGCTCCCATGGAGTCTAATGTCATCCCGCTGCCACACCAGATCCATGCCTTGTCCCGGGCCATCTCCGGCGACAGCGTGCGCTACCTGCTGGCCGACGAGGTGGGTCTCGGCAAGACCGTCGAGGCCGGGCTGGTCATGCGTGAACTCAAGCTGCGCGGGTTGGTCCGCCGCACACTCGTCGTCGCGCCAAAGGGTCTGGCCACCCAGTGGGTGGCAGAAATGCAGACCCACTTCAACGAACAGTTCCAGCTTGTCATGGGTGATGACATCAGCACACTGCAACGCTTGGCTCCAGGAGTTGATCACCGGAACTCAGCGTGGTCGATGTTCGATCAGGTCATCGTCTCGCTGGATTCAGTCAAACCCATGGACAAGCGACGCGGTTGGACCACCGAGCGCGTTGCCGAATACAACCGCAGCCGGTTCGAGGATCTGATCACTGCTGGTTGGGATCTGGTTGTAGTGGACGAAGCGCACCGCCTGAGTGGCAGCACCGATCAGGTCGCCCGTTACAAACTCGGCAAGGGGCTGGCGGAGGCCGCTCCCTATGTGCTGCTGCTTTCGGCTACGCCCCACCAGGGAAAGACCGATGCCTTCCATCGCTTGATGAACCTGCTGGATGATGACGCCTTCCCGGATATGGGCAGCGTCTCCCGTGACCGGGTGGCTCCGTATGTGATCCGCACTGAAAAACGCAAAGCCATTGATGCCGACGGCAAGCCGCTTTTTAAGCCCCGGCGCACGCAGATGGCTCCGGTGGCCTGGGAGAGCCGTCATCATTTGCAGCAGCTCCTATACGAGGCGGTGACCGACTATGTGCGCGAGGGCTACAACCAGGCCCTGCGCGAGAAGAAGCGACACATAGGCTTTCTAATGATTCTGATGCAGCGCCTGGTGGTCTCGAGCACCCGAGCGATCCGCACCACGCTGGAACGGCGACTCGTGGTACTCAAGGAAGGCGAACAGCAAGCCAGCTTGCGCCTGGCGGAGCTTGAAAACGGTGCGGAAGGATCGGAAAACTCTGACGATGAAATAACCGAGCTGTATGACATGGACGGCCAGGAGCTGCTTGATGAGCTGCTGAAATCTCAAGTGTCGGCTCTGCAGAGCGAAGGCAGCCATGTGGAGACCCTGCTGGATGCGGCGGTTCGTTGCGAACAGGCTGGACCGGACGCCAAGGCCGAGGCGTTGATCGAGTGGATCTACGAACTGCAGGCCGAAGAAAATGAACCGGATTTGAAGGTGTTGATCTTCACCGAGTTCGTTCCCACTCAGCAAATGTTGAAGGAATTTCTGGAGGCACGGGGAATCTCGATAGTAACCCTGAACGGCTCCATGGACATGGAGGAACGTAAGCAGGCCCAGGATGCTTTCCGCAAATCGCATCGCGTATTGGTCTCCACCGATGCGGGCGGCGAAGGTCTGAATCTGCAGTTCGCCCACGTCATCATCAACTACGACATCCCATGGAACCCCATGCGGCAAGCATCCTGGGCC
>Ga0209323_10001495_pt1 | contig 15470 bp, 23 predicted proteins | sample Rifsed19ft2_FD_184014 | JGI IMG/M metagenome (GOLD analysis project Ga0209323, IMG submission 184014) | Soil microbial communities from Rifle, Colorado, USA - sediment 19ft 2 (version 2) | ecosystem: Environmental > Terrestrial > Deep subsurface > Rock core/Sediment | place: Rifle, Colorado...
ATAGATGTTCTCGTTGTAGGAGTCTGTCCACTGCAGGGCCATCTCCATCTGCACCGACTCCTTTTCGCCGGACATGAAGATGACCTTGCTGTGGATGGGGTCCTTTGACTTGGCGAGGTGCTCGACAAAGCTCACTATGCCGCCCTTGTACTGGAACTCGTGGGACTTATCCGACCTCTCGTCCTTTATCGTTATCCTTATCCCGGCATTCAGGAAGGAGAGCTCCCGGAGGCGCTGGCTCAGGGTGTCGAAGCTGAACTCCGTTACCTCGAATATCTCCGTGTCGGGCTTGAATTTTATCGTGGTGCCGGTCTTCTTGGTCTTGCCCTCTATTGAAAGGGCGTTCGTGGGCTTGCCCCGTTCGTACCTCTGCTGAAAGACCTGGCCGTCCCGCTTTATCTCGATCTCGAGCCACTCGGAGAGGAAGTTCACGACCGTGACGCCGACTCCGTGCAGGCCGCCGGAGACCTTGTATGCCTTGTTCTCGAACTTGCCGCCGGCGTGGAGCTCGGTCAATACGACCTCGACAGTGGGCTTCTTCTTCTCCGGGTGGAGCTTCACCGGTATGCCCCTGCCGTCGTCGATGACCGTGACCGAGTTGTCCTGGTGCATTATGACGTCTATGTTCTTGCAGAAGCCCGCGAGCGCCTCGTCAACGGAGTTGTCGACTACCTCATAGACGAGGTGGTGGAGGCCCATCGCGCCTGTCGAGCCAATGTACATGGCCGGGCGCTTCCTTACCGCCTCGAGGCCTCCGAGTACCTTTATGGATTTTTCGTCGTATGCGGAATTCTGGGCGGGCATTACTGTCTCGTCAGCGTCCTTTTTCAATTCTTAGATCCTTTCTGGGTATTGAGTACGGCCTGCGGATAAGCCCGAAAGGGGCATGAATCCAATCCTTGATTTTACCACGGGACCGGGCTTTTTTTCCAGAAAAAACGGGGAAAAGACGGGGCTCCAAAGACTGGTGATTGTTGGTCTCGTGTTGCTCATAAGAGCGCTGCTTGAAAAGAAGACGCCTGTAGAGAGAAAGGCGATAGACATCCTCGTGAAAGATACGCAAAAGGCGAGACTACGAGAGAAGAGTACCTTGAAAAAAGGAAGGATATTTTAAGCATTTGATATATCTTCTCCAGCCGTATATAAAAATCTTTTGACATTCTACAGATTGTAGAATATTATAAAGTTGAGTCTTGGCCCTTATGGGCTTTTTTTTGCCAATACATGTTCTACAAGTTGTAAAATATATTATACAGAAGATGAGGTGATGACTATGCGCAAGGCTCTGATCTTTATGATTTTAATCGTTCTTGCTGGATGCGCAACTGTAAGAAACAGCCCCGATGACCATGGAAAGAGCTCGGAAAAACATTCAGGACAACATAGGCATTAAAAAACCGCAAGGCAGACAAATGAATTATAGTGGATAATGTAAATCAGGGGCTGTGCCGGGATTCACGCCCCTGTTGGAGTATTTGGCAAATTTAGCATGAGCTTTTAAAGGAGGTCTATATGGCAAAGGACCCTGTCTGCGGCATGGAGGTAGATGAAAAAGAGGCCCAGTTCTACACCCATTGTGAGCACGAGACCTTTTACTTCTGTTCCAAGTCCTGTAAGGACCAGTTCGAGCAGGAAAAGGGCATCCAGCACTCGGAGCCGGGTAAGAAATGGTGGCAGAGGATAATCAAAGAACCGAAGGGTTCGCCCCCTAAATGCCACTAAAAATCGCGGGAGGTTAGGCAATGCACGGGGACGGTCTTTCTTATGGATACGGGTTCTGGTCGCTTGTCATTGTAAATGTCCTCTTTTTCCTCTTCTTCATCCTGAGCTTCCTTGCTCCTGTAAAGAGGCGGGAGTGGAGGTCAATGGGGGTGACTACGGCCTTTATAATAGCCCTTTTTACAGAGATGTACGGCTTCCCCCTGACCATCTATGTCCTTACGGCCGTACTCGGGTCGAAGTATCCCTCCCTTAACCCCTTTTCCCACGAGAGCGGGCATCTCTGGGTCACATTGCTGGGCGGCGGCCCAACGATGCTCATGCTCATACACCTTGTAAGCAACGGCCTCATGATAGCGGGTTTCCTCATCATGGGAGCCGGGTGGAAGCTCGTGCATGCTTCAAAAGGAGGTCTTGTGACAACAGGCCTCTACAGCCGCGTGCGCCACCCCCAGTACTCAGGTTTATTCCTTGTGACGATAGGGCTGTTTATTCAATGGCCGACCATCATAACAGCCCTCATGTGGCCGGTCCTGGCCTATGCCTATTACAGGCTCGCAAAAAGGGAAGAGGCGGAGCTGGAAAAGGAGTTCGGCGAAGCGTACAGGAAGTACAGGGAGGGGGTCCCGATGTTTATCCCCCGGATAGCTGAGAGAGCTTGAGAGATGTCCCATTGAAAGGAGCAGACATGAAAGGACTGATACTGGCCGCGGTTTTTCTTATGGCCTCGGTCTTCGCAGCCACGGTATTCGCCCAGCACGAGACCAAAACGGTCGATGGGCTCAAGGTGACCCTTGCCATAACCAGCGTTGAAGAAATAAAGAAGCACCCCGGGGAGCACCCCGAGATAAGGATGCACGGCGGGCCCAAGGGCACCCATCATCTCCTTATCCATATCGAGGACGAGAAGACGGGAAAGGTAGTCGGGGACGCCTCCGTGAAGGCGGCCATTCACAATCCCGACGGTTCCAAGACTTTAAAAAATCTCGACCCCATGACGATAGCCGGGTTCAGGGATTACGGCAATTACTTCGATTTCAAAGACCAGGGTAACTACCATATAGAGGTGGCCATAACTCCGGCCAAGGGTGCGCCTGCGAAGACCTTCTTTGTATACGAAAAGAGACGGGAGCACTGATATGGACGCCGGTACAATAATATTTCTGGTAATAATCGTGCTCTTCATGTTCCTCATGCACCGGGGCGGAGGGGGTATGGGCTGCTGCGGTGGCGGGCACTCGCATGGAAAGAAAGAGGGTAAGGAGAAGGAGGAGGAGAAGGGGGGCCATAACCATGGCTGAAAAACAGAAGGGCTTCGGCTCCACATTGCTCCTGATAATCGGGTGCCTCCTGCCGCTTATACTCCTTTTTGTCCTTTCAGGCATGGGCATAAGCATAAGCCCCTGGGTCTTTCTCCTCATATTGATAGTCTGCCCTCTTGTGCTCGCGAAACTGATAAGGGGGGGAGAGGAAGAGGAAACGCCTGAACCTGAGAAGGTAGATAAGGAAAGTGTCCTGAAAAAAGGGTTTGTGGAACCCGAGGCGCTCAAGGAAATGACAGACCTCTTCAGTTGGGATGTCTTCTTCCTCAAGGGTACGGTTATATCCGGCGAATCAGTGGTATTCGAGGGCAGCCTTAAGGCAAGGCCCGATGACGCGCTTGCAACTTTGAGGAAAAGGTTCAAAGACAGATTTGGCGACAGGTATGAGGTCCTTCTTCAGCAGGACCATGAAGATAAACCGGTCGTGGTGGCGGTCCCTTCGAAATCCCTGCCGAATACGCGGGCGGCCGCCAGCCCCAGCCCTCTCCTGAACATACTCCTTTTCGCCGCGACCCTTGCTACGACCACGGCAGTGGGGGCTGCTCACCACGGGGTGGATCTTCTCGTTGAGCCGCTCAGGTTCGTTGAAGGCCTTCCCTATGCCCTCGGCATAATGGCCGTGCTCGGGGTACACGAACTCGGGCATTACATCACTGCCAGAAGGCACGGCCTGGATACGACCCTTCCGTTTTTCATCCCGGTACCATTCGGGCTGGGGACATTCGGCGCGGTCATTCAGATGAAGTCTCTTGTAAAGGACAGGAAGGCGCTTTTCGACACAGGCATCGCCGGACCTCTGGCTGGTCTGGCCGTGGCTTTGCCTCTGCTTTTCATCGGACTGAGGTATTCTACTTTTATTGCAGGTGATACAGGCGGCGGCGTGAATGTCTCCTCGTCGGCCCTGCTGGCCTTTTTAGCAAGGCTCTCAATGGGGGATGCCGTATCCGCAAGCCACACGGTAATCCTCCATCCGCTTGCTTTCGCGGGCTGGCTCGGGCTCATGATAACTGCATTGAACCTCCTGCCCATAGGCCAGCTCGACGGCGGGCATGTAGGCTATGCCCTTTTCGGCAGGAAGAGGGCCGAGATAATAGCCCATGTCGCCTTCTTCGCCATAGTCATGCTCGGTATTTTCGTGTGGACGGGCTGGCTCGCCTGGGCGCTCATCGTCTTTTTTCTATCGGGCTTCAAGGCCATGCCGCCCATTGATGATGTCACGGAGCTTGACCGGAAACGGGTGGCGCTCGGCGCCTTTGCCTTTGTGCTCCTGTTCCTTATTCTTTCGCCCATGCCGCACGCCTTCCAGAAGGCGCTCGGGCTTCATTGCCCTTACGTATGAGTTCACTACAGGAGGAATTAAATGGGAACGGTAATGGCGGTCATGATGGCGCTAATGCTCGTAGGCGTACTCGTCTGGGGCGGCCACCACGGCATGACGGGAGACCACGGCCCCGGCAAACATACCGAAGAATCGGAATCCATTAAGGAAGATGCCAAGGGCCCGTGCCAGCCGCCTGACTGTGATGCGGAAGAATCGAAAGAGGATGCAAATCAAGTCGGTATGGAGGGGATATAAGATGATGGACGCCATAAGGCCGGTAAGGCCGGGGGTACTGATAGGACTGCTTGGGATCCTTTTCGGCATTGGCTGGGCCTTCTGGCTCGTCCTCGGCCATGAGAGGATACATTCAAGCCTTGAGGCCGGCAGGGCCGCTTTAGAGCAACCCGGGCAGGAGGCGAGCCACCACGCTGAAAATCAGATAAAATCAGTAAAGCATATGCACAGTGATGGCGAGGAGCACATGCATGCGAAAAAAGAAATGGCGGCTCAAGAGCATCCTTCTTAGCACGGCCACGGCTCCGGGCATGATGACGCCTTGATGGAGCTTACCCATACCCGCCTGATGAGGGGCCATCTGCACGCGATGGGGCTTGGCCTGGGGACGATCATAATTTCCTTCGTCCTTCTTTTTACTTCAGCCGGGAGCTGGATCAAAACAGCCGCTTCCACAATGACAGGGCTCGGCGGCGTCATTTGCACGCTTGCCTGGATTGCCATGGGATACAGGACCCCTTCCCTTGGCCCTGAGCTGGCAGAGGCCTCAGTGACCGTGATAGCAGGCCTTGGCGTAGGGCTCTTCCTTGTTGGCGTGCTTGCCGCCGTATTCTTCATGGCAAAGGATATGCTGTTAAAAAAGCGGGTTTGAAACCTAAAAATTCTATCGGAGGTGAGCTATGTACCGTCTTATCGTATTAAGCCTTGCAGCCGCGCTATTCGCGCCTGCCCAGGCCTCTTTTGCCCAGATGGACGAGCACATGGGGGAGCACATGAAGGACCACATGGGCGGGCAGATGATGCAGGATAAGGGACAGACACAGGAGAAGGGCGAGATAATGGATAGCGCGGCCTTTACCAGGGAAGCACAGGCGGCGGGGGTCACGGCAAAGGCTACTTACAAAAATCCCGGCGCCCCGATCCCTGTATTCGATGTGGTCCTTGATACGCATTCAGTCGAACTCGACCAGTACAGGTTCGAGGACATTATAGTGCTGAGAGACCAGGCTGGTGGAGAGCACGAACCTGTACTGGTCTCTTCCAAGGGCTCAGGCCACCATAGGGAAGCAACTGCCGAGTTCAAGGGCGCTGACCTCACTGGTTCTGATTATGTGGAGCTTGTAATAAAGGACGTGGCCGGGATTCCTGAGAGGGTCTTAAGGTTCGACCTCAAGGGAGAGAAGAGCCTTTAAGAATGGGCATGAAATTGAGAGAGATGGGGCGCCTCAGGAAGATTTCTGTCGTCCTCCTCAGGCATGGCCTCGGCCATCTGGTTGACAAGCTTGGTCTTTCAGGCCGGGCAGGAAAGGGCGAGAGTCCGAAAGAAGAGGTCCTGCGGCTTTCAGAGGCTGAAAGGGTCAGGATGGCCCTCGAGGAGCTTGGCCCTACCTTCGTGAAGTTCGGCCAGGTCATGAGCCTGAGGAGCGATGTCCTCCCCGAGAGCCTCATTGTGGAGCTTAAAAAGCTCCAGGACGCGGTGCCGCCTTTTCCCGTTGAGAAGGCGAAAGACGCGATCAGGGCCGAGTTGGGCTCGCCCGTCGAGGAGCTTTACGGTTCTTTTAATAATGTGCCGCTTGCCGCGGCTTCCATCGCGCAGGTCCACAGGGCCACATTAAAGGATGGCACAGAGGTTGTTGTAAAGGTCCAGAGGCCTGGCATAGAGGAAATAATAAAGACAGATCTCGGGATCATGCGCACCCTGGCGCGCCTTTTGGAGAGGCGCGTTCCCGATGTGAAGCAGTTCGACCCCACTGGCCTGGTTGACGAGTTTGAAAAGGCGATAACAAAAGAGCTTGACTTCATAACCGAGGCGAGGAGCGCAGAGAGGTTCAGTAGCAACTTCAAGGACGACCCCAGGGTCTGCGTCCCGGCTGTAATCGAGCCTCTTACGAAAAGAAAGGTCCTGACGGCTACTTTCAGCACGGGGAGGAAGGTCACTGACCTGAGGGGAGACCCTGCCCCGTACAGGCAGGAGATTGCCAGGAGGATAAACGACCTCTACCTGGTACAGATACTCGAGCACGGGTTCTTCCATGCAGACCCTCATCCCGGGAATATTTTTGTAATGGCCGATGGCTCCATATGCTTCCACGACTTCGGCATCGTGGGCGAGCTCGACGAGAGGACCAGGGAAGAGATAGCCGACCTGTTCATAGCCTTTGTGGAGATGGACCTGGACGGCATAGCCGATACCTACCTCGGCATGGGCGTGATCACGGAGGAGATAGACAGGGAGGGTTTCAAGAGGGCCATAGGCGAGTTCATCAGGGCCTATTACTGGCTCCCCATGAAGGACTTCTCATTCGCGGAGGTCATGAAGAACCTCATCCTCATAGGAAAGCGTTACAGGGTGAAGGTCAAAAGGGAGCTACTCCTTCTGGGAAAGACCTTCATGGGTGTGGAATCGATTGTCAGAGGCCTGGACCCTGACTTCAACCTGGTCGAGAACATCAGGCCTTACGCAGGCTCGGTCATGGCGCGCCAGCTCCTCCCGTCTCTTTCCAGGAAGGATACGTACAAGGCCCTCAGAGACTTGAACAGGTTTTTCAGGGACCTGCCGGCGGATGCCTCAAGGGTCATAAGGGAGATCAAGGAAAAAGGCCTTGAGCTCAAACTCAAGCATGAGAACCTGGAAGAATTCGGGGTCAGGATAGACAGGGCGAGCAACAGGCTCTCGTTCAGCCTTATTATCGCGGCTATCATAATAGGCTCTTCGATTATCATGCAGCTCCATATAGGGCCCTCGGTAAGCGGCGTGCCGCTCCTCGGGGCCGCCGGTTACATAATCGCGCTTGCGCTGGGGCTCTGGCTCGTCTGGTCCATATTCAGGTCAGGAAAACTTTAATGACGGATATTTAGGCGGGCAATATTGTCCGGGATAAGGTAATTCTAACAGGATGTTGAAAAACTCCATCCTGGACTTTTTCAACTGCGACTTGGCCGAAATGAATTCGTCCAAACCTTACAAATTGCTCGACTTTTTAAGTCCCGCAATTTGGCAATCCATCCATGGATTGCCTTAGCAGGTTGTTTTTCAACAACCTGCTAAAGAGGCAGGTAATTATGGAAAAATTCGGCTCTATTTGCAGGAGTTATCCTGATAAGTGAAGACGTGAATCCAAACAGCATAAAAATAAAATATAAAGGGGGCTGATACGATGAATGAGCTGTCAGAGAAAGAGAAAAGGTTCAGGGTCTATCTTGTAATTTTAGCGTTCGCCCTTTTCTCCGTATTGCTCTTCGGCTTTATCTATCTTGCCACCACCCCGGCAACGACGCTCACGATGCTTCTTTCCTTCACCGGCGGCATCTCCAACATCGTCCTTCCTTGCACACTTCCCCTGGTTTTTATAATCGTCCCGCTCGCAATGTCGGCGGGCAACGCGAGGAAGGGCCTGGTGATGTCGGTACTTTTCGGCGCGGGGCTGACCATAACGCTTTCCATCTACGGGGCCGCCATAGCGCAGGTCGGGAAATACCTGGGGCTTGATGACGCCACGAGGATTATGTACGGCCTTGCAGGGCTTGCGGCCTTGATATTCGGCTTGAGCGAGCTTAAGCTTATAAACTTCAAGCTGCCTACCTACATGAGGATGCCGGGGTTCATACAGAAGCGGGGGGATTACGTGAAGGTCTTCCTCCTGGGGCTTCTCTTGGGAAATGCCGGGGTCGGCTGCCCGAACCCCGTGACCTACATCATCCTAACGTTCGCCGCAACGACAGGCGATTGGATACAGGGGGCCCTGCTGATGGGGGTTAACGGGATAGGAAGGGTAGTACCGCTCCTTTTCCTGACCGTCATGGGGATCCTCGGCGTCAACGCGGTCGGCGGCCTTACCAAAAGGATGGATGCGATAAGGAAGTTCACGGCATGGGCCCTGGTCGTGCTCGGATCCTTTATCGTCTTCAACGGGATATTCGGCCACCTCTGGTACGAGGGCGGGGTATTCCATGAGGGGCTGAACTACGCCTTCATGAAGACGGGAGGCAAGATGATAGGGGAGGCTGCCATACCCATAGGACAGATTGAGAAGAAGGTGTCTTTTGTCGAGTACGGGGCATGGATGAATCTCGTAGTCACTTTTATAGTAGTCTTCTGGTTCTGGATCAAATACCCGAGTTCGCGCAAAGAAGTGCTGACTGTCTTTATAATATTCCTGGTCTGGGATTTGATACTGTTCGATATAGGCCTTGACGCAATGGAACTCGCCGGGTTATCCGATGGTTTGCCTGGGGAGATGTTGAAGGAGATGCCATGGATGGGCAAATAAGGATAACCAGGCTGAGGCTTGTCCTTGGGTTGTCGTTTGTTTTTCTTGCCGGTCTGCTCCTGGGGTTTGCCCTGAAATAAACGGGTTGTTCTGATTTTAAAAATTTAAGGAGAGGCGTGATTATGGCAAAGGACCCTGTTTGCGGTATGGAAGTCGACGAAGAGAAGGCGGCCAAGACCACGTATAAGGGCAAAACATACTATTTTTGCTGCGCATCGTGCCAGTGGGCTTTTGAAGCCAATCCGGAACAGTTCATAAAGGAGGGGTAATATGGCTGCGATCCAGATACTTACCACACCTTCCTGCTCAAGCTGTGTAGCCGTTGAAAAGATGCTTGATAGGATGGGTATGAAATATGAATTGATAGACATCACCAAAAATCCGGAAATATTGGAAAAGTACCCTGTAATGACGGCTCCCGGAGTAGTTATAAACGGCAAACTCGAATTCGTGGGGGTGCCGAAGGAGCAGGAACTGGCCGAAAAGGTGAAGGGCCTATAATGAAAATGGCATCAGGAATAAAGGTCCCGGTGTTTGGGAAATTATCGTATGAAAAACCATGAAATTAACGTTTTGCAAATGGCAATCGGTTTTTCAAGGAGGTAAGTATGGGAAAATTTGGGCCCATTGTATGGTTGATCATCATTGGCGCGTTCTTCTACTTCATGATGAGAAAGGGAGGATGTTGCGGAGGAGGCCATGGTGGCGGTTCAGATACTGAAGGCAGGACAGGGTCCGGACAGGAAGGGAGTCCCGGACATGAGCATGGCAAAGAAGCTGACACGGAAAACCGGAAAAAAGACAGATCGGAACATAAACACGGCGGGTGTTAAGCTGAAGCCAGGAGGATTGACATGAAATATTTAGACTGGAAAGTGGTGGGTTTTTCGGCAGGAACATTTTTAAGCTTCACTTATGTTCTTTGTGTCACATACGACCTCATATTCCCGGAGCATGCGATGTTTGAGGCATGGTACAGGCTCCTTCCAGGTTTCACCTGGCTGACATGGGGGAGTTTCTTCCTTGGGCTTGTAGAAAGCTTTCTTTACGGTATCTATGCGGGCCTTGTATTTGCGCCGCTTTATAACCTGTTCAATATGAAACTGGGCAAGTCCTGATTTGGAATAAATAATAGTGGAGATTATATGGCAAAAGACCCGGTATGCGGGATGGATGTAGACCCGAAAAAAGCCGCTGGCAAGAGCGCGTATAAAGGGCAGGAAATCTATTTCTGCTCCATGAAATGCAAGGAGCGCTTTGATAAGGACCCGGCTTCCTTTGTGGCCGCTGCCGCCCCTCACGGAGAACCGCAGAAAAAGCCTCATAAGGAAATGACGGCCGCTGAAGCTGGCGCGCATGAGACTGCCAAGGACCCTATCTGCGGGATGGTCGTAGACAAGCGCAAATCCCTTAAAAAAGAGCTTGGCGGCAGGATGTACTATTTCTGCAGCGACGGCTGCTTAAAGACGTTCGAATCTCCGGAAGAAGAGCTCAAGAAGATGAAGCGGCGGGTGTCGATCGCCCTCGCCGGCGTCCTTGTGCTTGCAATCTTACGCGCAGCCTTCTTCCTTGGACTTGCCGCGGGCGCGACCATCGTAACCTGGGCGCCGATACCTCAGCTTCCGTGGTTTACCTGGGGCATGTGGCTCTTTATCCTTGTTACGCCAGTCCAGTTCATAGGCGGATGGAGCTTTTACAAGGGCGCGTATAACGCGATCAGGAACCGGATGATAAACATGGACTTCCTCATAGCCCTGGGGACGTCCGTTGCCTATGTGTATTCGGTTATAGTCATATTTGCCCCTGATATCCTGCCGGTCAAGGTAGCTGAGAGGGACGTGTATTTCGAGGTCTCGGCGGTCATCATCGCCTTTGTGCTGCTCGGCAAATACATGGAGGAGATAATAAAGAAGAAGTCCTCCGCGGCGGTAAGAAAGCTCCTTGACCTTAAGCCCCAGGTCGCGAGGGTTATAAGGGACGGGCAGGAGATGGAGATACCGGCTGAGATGATTCAGGTCGGAGAGATTGTGGTAGTGCGGCCCGGCGAGAAGATACCGGCTGACGGCCTTGTAATGGAAGGCTCTTCTTCAGTGGATGAAAAGATGATAAGCGGCGAGTCCATGCCGGTTGAGAAGAAACCGGGGGACAGCGTCATAGGGGCCACCCTGAACAAGGTGGGCATGCTCAAGTTCAAGGCCGTAAGGGTCGGCGCAGAGACCACAATTAGCCAGATAATCAAGATGGTCGAGCAGGCGCAGGCATCCTCAGCGCCCATACAGAGGATAGCAGACCAGGTCTCCGGCTATTTTGTCGTAGCGGTTGTGACGGTAGCTTTCCTATCCTTCTTCGGGTGGTGGGCGATGGGTAATTTTCCTCAAGGGCTATTGGCTTTTATAGCCGTGTTGATCATAGCCTGCCCGTGCGCCCTCGGCATAGCCACCCCTGCGGCCCTCATGGTAGGCGTAGGCAAGGGGGCCGAGGCCGGCATTCTCATAAGAGGCGGCGAGTACCTGGAGAGGGCGCAGAAGCTCACGACGATCGTCTTTGACAAGACCGGGACGCTTACAAAAGGCGAGCCGTCTGTAACAGACATAATCCCCTTCGAGTCCAGCGAGGACGAGATTTTAAAATACGCGGCCATAGCTGAGAAAGGCTCCGAGCACCCATTGGCTGAGGCGATTATAAAGGCGGCGCGGATGAAAAATATCGATGTGCCTGATATGGATACTTTTGAGGCTGTGCCGGGGCATGGGGTAAGGGTGGGCTTCAAGGGGGATACAATCCTTTTCGGCAATAGAAGGCTCATGGAGGCAAACAGTATCCATATAGCCGAGTTTGAAGGAAAAATGAAGGGTCTTGAGGAGCAGGGCAAGACAGCCATGCTCCTGGCCAGGAATGGAAAGGTAACCGGCATAATAGCCGTGGCAGACACCTTGAAGGAGAGCTCTATCGCTGCGGTTACTGCCCTCAAGAAAGAGGGGCTCGAGGTCATAATGCTTACCGGGGACAACGAAAGGACGGCGAATGCCGTCGCCGGGCTGGCAGGGATAGAGAAAGTCATTGCCAATGTGCTGCCGGGCGAGAAGGCCGGGATAATAAAGAAGCTTCAGTCAGAGGGCAAGGCCGTTGCCATGGTGGGCGACGGCATAAACGACGCGCCTGCGCTGGCACAGGCGGACATCGGCATAGCCATAGGCAGCGGCTCGGATGTGGCAAAGGAGACAGGCGGGATAATACTGATAAAAGACGACGTAAGGGATGTCTTCGCAGGCATAAAGCTCTCCAAGGCTACTATGCGGAAGATAAAGCAGAACCTCTTCTGGGCGTTCGCATACAACACCATAGGCATACCGATAGCTGCATTGGGGTATTTAAATCCGATAATAGCGGCCGCGGCTATGGCGCTGAGTTCCCTTTCGGTCGTGGCCAACTCGGCTACCCTGAAAACACTTAAAATAGACGTGAAGTGAAAAACTTATCTCTGATAAGAAAGGAGGGTGCATATGAGGCGTTTCATGGTTCCGAGAGTGGCCCATTGCGGTTCAGGGCATAGTACACAGTCCTGGGCATGACGATAAACTGCCCGCCTTAAAATCTGGACTTGGAGAATAGTTTATGAATATCGAAAAAGTAAGGGAAAAGGCCAAGGTCCTTGGCATAAAGCCGCACGGGATGAAGAAGCTCGATCTTATAAGGGAGATACAGAAAAAAGAGGGCAATTTTCCCTGTTTCGGCACGGCAACGGATTACTGTGATCGATCAGATTGCTGTTTCAGGGAGGATTGTATTGGGAAATATACTAAAAAAGACTAATTCAGGGGTAGGCGAGAACAGGATGGCAAAACACATTACTGCGTTAAAGGGTATTTTGAAATTCGAGGAAAGGCTTCTGGTTAAGCTCTTGAAGACTCTCCCCCTTGTTTCTGAAGAAGATACGAGGGCTCTTTTAACAGAGATAGCCAGGAGCAAGAAGGGACATATAAGGGCTTACAGGAAGGCTATAAGTAAAGGCGAAAAAGGCCGAAAAAAGACTGGCGATGAAGGGTAAGGTTTTTAAATAATTTATATTTTATGGTTTTTCAGGACTGATGGTGGATTAACCCGGCGGAAGGACACCCGTGCGCTATCGAAGATTCTCGGACTGCTCAGTGTCGGAGAAGATACTGGATTCACTTTTCATCCTGACCCTATCGGCAGGTTATCTGCTGGCCATGGTTCTAATCTTTGCCGTAATCGCACCCCTTGATGGCGAATCCGGACTTTCTGTTAAGGATATAGAGATTAAGTATTATGGGAACCGTTCCGGCACAAGGCTTGAGGAGGTTATGAAAGGCCCCATGAGAGTGGACCATAGCCTTCCGGAGCATGAAGAGATTGTGAGATGGATATACGCGGGTGCTACTGAGAAACAGTATATAGAAAAGGTAAAACCCATATTCGATGAAAAATGCGTAAGGTGTCATAATCCTGATTCAGGTCTTGCGATTCCCGACCTCACGGAATACGAAAAAATAAAACCGTTGGCCGAGACTGATATCGGCATATCAATAGGCGCCCTGGCAAGGGTCTCCCACACCCATCTCTTCGGCATAGGCCTGCTATTTTATCTCCTGGGCCGGATATTTCTCCTGGCCGAGATGCCCCCGTGGCTCAAGCGTTCAATAATTGCCGTCCCGTTTGCGTCCATAGCCCTGGATATAGGGTCATGGTGGCTGACAAAATATATCCCGGCCTTTGCCTATACAGTCATTGCCGGAGGGGCGTTAATGGGGATTTCTTTTGCGGTGCAGGCACTGACATCTCTTTACCAGATGTGGTTTTATAGGCCGCAGGAGACCGAAATGTAGAAAAAAACAGACTTCAGGTTCGATGTCGAAAAGTAAAATCTTCGGGAGGAGCGTATGAAGGAGATAAAGGCATATATACGCCGTGAAAAGGCGGAGTATGTCATATCCGCACTTGAAGAGGCGGGGGTCCCGGGCTGCACGGCCGTCGAAGTAAAAGCTGTGGGTGCCGCAGCTGTGCCGGAAGAGGAGTATCTATCGATAGACTATATTGAAAAAGTCAGCACTGTCACAAAGCTCGAGATAATCTGCAAGGACGAGGACGTATCAAGGCTTGTGGATGTAATAAAGAAGATCGCTTATAGCGGCCGCAGGGGTGATGGGATGATCTTAGTGTCAGATATAAACTATGCCGTGAAGATAAGGACGGGCGAGACCGGCGATGCCGTCCTGGTCTCACATCCGGACAGTAAAAGGAAGAAATAGGAATAGTCTTGCTATACAGCTCAAAAAAACAGGAGGTTGGGAATGAGGAAAGTCATCTTTGGAGCAATATCGATGCTTGCACTCAGCACTGCGGCATTTGCTGAGGATGGCGCGGCCATTTACAAATCAACGTGTCAGGCCTGCCACGGCGTCGACGGCAAGGGCACCGCGATGGCGCCGGCCTTTGCTGGCATGCATCACTTAAGCACAAGTAGCGACCGGCAGATAGCCGATGTCATCCTTAAAGGCCGTTCCGGGGCTGAAAAGATGCACAATAACTTCACGGCCGAAATGCCTCCCCAGAAGCTGACTGCTGACGAGCTCAAGGCAGTGGTGGATTATGTCAAGAGCCTTGCGGGGAAGTAAGGATCAAAAGCCTGCCGTAAGCGCGCTTCCAAGTATTAAAGGTTCTTAAAGTTTATTTTGTCTCTCTCTTAAAAAAGACGGAAGGAGACGCAGGATATGGTGAGCAAGCTGTTATTTTGCCGAGACTGTGGGCTGGTTGGCAAGGCGTTGGTTATAAATTATACGCATTAAATTTTTAGCGTTATTTTTTGCCCGCTTGGAACACCCAATAAAAAGGAGCCTTTATGGAATGGATTAGAGAGAACTGGGTTTTTATCTTGTTCTTTGCCTTTTTTATAGGCATGCATTTTTTTGGACATGGCCACGGTGGGCACGGGCGTGGGAGGGGAGACCATGAAGGCCACGGAGGCAGGGCATCCGCAGATGAGGATAATGGCCATTCAGGCGAAGAGACTTCCGAAAAGAAAGATAAAAAAGGAGGCCGCGGATGCTGCTGAACATAAAAGTTGTGAGCTGGTCATTGGGTCTTTTTACGTCTTTTACTTTTCTTTTGTGCGTTCTTTACGGGCTCCTTGTGCCGCAAAAACTACACGGCATGTCGCATGTTCTCGAATCAATATTACCTGCTTTCAAATGGCTGACTTTTTCAGGGTTTATCCTCGGCCTTGTAGAGAGCTTTCTCTATGGGGTCTATATCGGGATTGTATTCGTGCCTATCTATAATTTTATAAACAGAAAACTCAGCCCTAAAGAGGTTAAATAGCGCTCCAAGAGATATTTCAAATAGTAGTTGCGATGCGAGGGAGCGAAATGGCAAAGAGGCGCTATTTTTATATCGCCATTGTATTGGCTGTTTTTACTATTGTTGCGGCACTCTGGTTTTTTATGAGGGAGAAGAAAGCCGAGGGGGTCTTCGAGGCGAACGGTCAAGTAAGGGGCGATGAGGTCACGGTGAGTACAAAGCTTCCTGGCAGGATAGAGAAGCTTTTTGTAAATGAGGGGCAGACTGTCGAAGCAGGCGATATTA
>Ga0209323_10001496_pt1 | contig 15454 bp, 15 predicted proteins | sample Rifsed19ft2_FD_184014 | JGI IMG/M metagenome (GOLD analysis project Ga0209323, IMG submission 184014) | Soil microbial communities from Rifle, Colorado, USA - sediment 19ft 2 (version 2) | ecosystem: Environmental > Terrestrial > Deep subsurface > Rock core/Sediment | place: Rifle, Colorado...
TCAAATAAGCAGAGGGTATTTAAAAAGGGAGAAGAGGTGTTCACGATAGGGGTTTTAACCGGTATCGAGTATCACAGGGCAGTGATTAACGCAAAGGGGCGAATGCTTACCTATTCTATGCCCTTTGGCGATGCAGATAATAAACAGAATAAACCTGCTGCTGTGCCATACACAGATGCAACAGCAGACAAAACTTCTCTTTCACACAAGATACGGGAATTTGAATGGGTCATAGATCAGAAGGCTCTGAATGGCGTATTAAATGATATGGATAAGGTATTGACAGATGCCAGACTTCTTCCTTATAGTGATGGTGGCAAGATTATTGGATTCCGCATCAGCGAGATTAAACCAGGCGGTGTCTTTAGTCTTATCGGAATCCAGAACGGCGATGTCCTTTTGAGGGTAAATGATTATGAGATAAATTCCCCTGAGAAAGGGGTGCAGTTACTCAATGGCCTCAAGGGTGAATCCAGACTATCATTGGACCTTATAAGAAATAGCCAACCCCTTAAATTACAATATCAGATACGGTGATACATTGCCTATGCAAGTTATAAAAAAATATATACCTGTGGTTTTATGGCTCCTTATCATCCTGTTGGTCCAGATTTATCCTTCATATTCTGAGGAAAAGCTCGCCAACCCAAGGGAAGATAAGATAACTATCAACTTTGTTGATGTGGAGATTACAACTGTGGTTGACTTCATCAGCAAATTGACCAGTAAAAATTTCATATATGATGACCGGTTAAAAGGTAAGATCACTATTGTTGCCCCATCTAAAATCAATGTTGATGAGGCCTTTGACCTCTTCATATCTGTCCTGCAGTTAAAGGGCTACTCTACCGTGCTGAGCGGATCGGCATACAAGATTATTCCTTCAGGTGAGATAAAGCAAGGGCCCATGGAGGTTTTTCATGAAGTAAAGGATGTGAGAGTGAATGAAAGCTATATTGCGAGGGTTGTCCCTCTTGCCCACACCCAGGCCAAGGATGTGATGCCGATGCTTCAGCCGCTCATATCCAGGGAAGGTTATATCTCTGTTTTTGGTAAGGGGAACTCTCTTCTTGTTATAGATAATGCCCTCAACATTGAAAAGATATTGAGTATCGTAAAACTACTCGATATAGAGAGCCTACCGGAGATAAGCTCCAAAATTAACGTACACTATCTTGAAAATGCTGAGGCAGTTGAGATCGCAAAGGTATTAGAAGGCTTGACCAGACAGATACCTTCAGCAGCAGGCATACAGGCGCAACCGGCAACCTCCGAACTCTCTGGAAAGATACTCATAATGCCTGATAAGGCAACAAATTCCCTGGTTATCATGTCGTTGCCAGAAGATTACCGGAACCTCGTACAGATAATCAAAAAGCTGGACAGAAGACCAAGACAGGTCTTTGTAGAAGCGATGATAACAGAGGTATCCATTAACAAACTGCTTGATCTGGGAACCAAATGGAGAATTGCAGCTACCAAAGACGGCAAGCCTGTGGCCCTAGGAGGCATAGGAACTATAGATACATCAGCCATAGGAAATATCATCAGCGGCATGGCTGGTCTGACCATAGGAGGAGTCGGCAATTTTCTTACTGTACCGGTAACGAGGTCAGACGGCTCTACCTTTAACCTGACCGCGCCGGGATTTGCAGCGCTTTTTAATCTTCAGGACTTTAAAGGGGCAATTGATGTCCTCTCCACGCCGCAGATATTAACCAGCGATAATAAAGAGGCAGAGATCGTGGTTGGCGAGAATGTCCCTTTCTTAAGTAAGCTGGAAAGAGAGGCTACTGCAACTAATCAACCCATCCTCCAATCTATAGAACGAAAGGATGTGGGTATTACACTGAAAATAAAGCCCCAGATAAGCGAAGGCAATTATGTAAAGGTGGATATCTATCAGGAGATCTCTGCCCTTGCTCCAACCGCAGCTACCGAAGGATTGGCTATAACGACAAAACGTTCTGCAAAGACATCGGTGGTTGTCAAAGACAAGCAGACAATAGTTATTGGCGGATTGATACAAGATAAAGAGACACGGAGCATAACAAAGATCCCCCTCCTGGGCGATATTCCGTTCCTCGGGTGGTTTTTTAAATATTCTTCCACCGAAAAGCAAAAGACAAATCTCATGATTTATCTCACGCCTACCATCATCAATGAATTGAGCGATCTTGACGAGGTAAAACAGAAAAGCGAAGAAAAATTTAAAGACCATGTTCTGACAAATCAGGCAACAGAGAATGAGAACAAAAGCACGGACAACGGCATTTCAGAACAACCGAAAGAGTAGTGCGGATTAACAATGGATAAACCAGCTATAAGCATTGCCAGCCTCGCAGTAAGGTATGGCCTGCCTTACAAAGAATCTATTAAAGACAGCGATGTAGATCCGACCTTTGCGCTTCATGATGTAAGAAGGCTCCTCTTCATGCCGGTTACTCCTGTCTTATCGCCCCACCAGCAAATTCTCAATGCAATCAACAGATTTTATGAAAGACTTTCTGGTTCTGCTCAAGACATTGTGGAAGAACTGAACACAGAGAGTCTCGAAAACATCGCCCATGAGTGGGAAGAGCCAAAAGACCTCCTTGAACTGACAGACGAGGCCCCTATCATAAAACTATTAAATTCAATTTTATTTCAGGCTGTCAAGGAGAAGGCAAGTGACATACATATCGAGCCTTTCGAACGGCATGTAGATGTCCGTTTCAGGAAGGATGGCATGCTCTACTCCATGCTCTCACCCCCAAAGCTCATCCAGGAGGCTATCGTTTCAAGGGTAAAGATCATGGGAGGTCTGGATATAGCAGAAAAGAGACTGCCACAGGACGGAAGGATTCGGCTCCTCGTGGCCGGAAGAGATGTGGATGTGAGGGTCTCTGTAGTGCCAACCACCTTCGGGGAGAGGGTAGTTTTAAGGCTTCTGGACAGAAAGGGGGGGAATGTAAATCTTCATGAACTTGGACTACGCGCTGACCATGTCATCACAATAGAATCGCTCCTCATAAGGAATAGCGGTATCATCCTGGTAACAGGCCCGACCGGCTCTGGCAAGACAACCACCCTTTATGCTGCCCTGAATAAGATAAGCTTGCAGAACCGCAATATTATAACCATAGAAGATCCGGTAGAATACCAGTTGGATGGCATCGGCCAGATACAGGTAAATGCCAAGATAGGTCTCACCTTTTCCAACGGCCTTCGCTCTATTTTAAGACAGGACCCTGATGTCATCATGGTTGGAGAGATACGGGACCAGGAGACAGCAGAGATGGCAATACAGGCCTCGCTTACCGGCCATCTGGTACTTTCAACCCTGCATACGAATGACGCCCCTTCGGCAATCACACGGCTTATCAATATGGGGATTCAACCCTTCTTGTTATCCTCTTCCATGGCCGCTATCATGGCCCAGAGGCTTGTAAGGGTGCTCTGCATCAACTGTAAAGAGGAATATACCCCAACCGGCGAGGAACTCTCATTGTTTGAAGACAGCAAGCCTAAAACACTGTGGAGGAGTAGAGGATGCGATAGATGCTTTCAAACAGGATATAGCGGCCAGACAGGAATTTTTGAGCTTATGCCCATAGACCACGAGATGAGGTCGGTATTGCTCAAGAATTCTGATTCAACAACCATTAAAGAATATGTTCTTTCAAAGGGTATGAAGACATTAAGGGATGATGGTCTTAAGAAGGCGGCTTCCGGGATTACCAGTATTGAAGAGGTAATCAGGGTAACACACACAGATTCATTGTAAAATGCAAATTGCAAATTTTAAAAGATAAGGTTTTGAATTTTACAATTTAAAATTTACAATCTTCAATTTGCAATGGAGCGAAGCGACAGATGCCGCTATTTCAATATAAGGCATATAATGCCGATGGGAAAGAGATATCCGGAAATATGGAGGCAGTAAGCCACCATGAGGCAAGGGAAAGGCTTAAAAAAGAGGGCATCTATCTCAAAGAATTATTTTCATCAACAACAAAAGATATCTCTTTAAACCGCTGGCGCTTCAGAGTTTCATTACCTGAGCTGGCAGCAATTACCCATCAGCTATCAACCCTCTTAAGCTCAGGCGCCACGCTCTATGATGCGTTATCCATCCTTATAAACGAAGAAGAGAGTAAAACCCTAAAAAGGGTACTGAGCGCTGTAAAGGAAAGCATATCCGGAGGAAGCTCTCTGGCAAAGGCGCTCGAGAAACACCCTGCGATATTCCACGATGTATATGTGAGAAGTGTTGAGGCTGGTGAGATTAGCGGCACTTTGGAGAACATCCTTGCAGGACTTGCAGAATATCTGGAAACCAGGGCAAAGGTCTATGACCAGCTCAAGACTGCCCTCCTGTATCCTGTGCTAATGACCCTCGTGGGTACCGGAGTGCTCTTTTTCCTTTTTACCTTTGTAATCCCTAAAATAACCGGCATATTTGAAGACACTCATCAGGCATTGCCGCTCATGACCGTAATCCTTCTGAATATCGCATGGTTTCTGAAAAATGATTGGCCGTTTATCCTTATTGGTATATGCAGCGCTGGATGGGGGTTGCATAAGCTTCTAAAAAGACCCAAAGGCAAAGAAATAAGGGACAGGTTATTGCTGCAACTTCCCGTGCTTGGCAGGATAGCTGTAAAGTTTTATATGGCAAATTTCGCCAGAACATTAGGGAGCTTGCTGCAGAGCGGCGTATCCATCCTAAATGCAATAGATATGACCAAAAGAGTGCTCAATAACGCGGTATTTGAAAGCGCCTTAAATAAAGCTGGCAAAGATGTGGCAGAGGGGGCCCCTCTTTCTATCAGCCTTAAAAACTCTGGCACCTTCCCTGCTATTTTAGTGCATGTGATAGCTACAGGAGAGAAAAGCGGGAAACTCGACAGCCTTCTTCTTAAGGCCGCTGCATCTTATGAAAAAGACTTTGAATCAGCGGCAAACAGGCTGCTTTCCTTATTGGAGCCTATACTTATACTGGCAATGGGTGTAATAGTAGGTTTTATTGTGATAGCAATCCTATTACCCATATTCCAGTTAAATCAGATTATCAGATAAATAACCCAGAAAATGCATTTGCATTTTCTGACAAACGCAATTTTTGGCCAAATACTGCGTCAAAGCTGGCTGTCTAAATACTCACATACCTAAAAAAGTATGCTCCGTTTTATCCAGCCATCTTTTCCTTGTCTTTGGCTCAAATCTTGAGTTTGACCCGAAAAATAAAAACCAAATGCATTTTTCGGGATAATTACGGAATCACAAAAGGGGATGAAAATTTTCCACGTAGGGGGAGGGGGTTTGCCCCCTCCCGATACTGGCTTTAAACAGAGGAAGGGGTCTCTTTCTGCATTAAAAGGCTGTTGGGGAAATATTGCTATTCTTGATAGCAAAGGTTATAAGTTGAGACCTGTTCTTTATACCAAGCTTTTGGAAGATGTGAGAAAGGTGCGTTTTGACAGTAGCCTCGCTTATGTGAAGTTTTGCCGCTATCTCTTTATTCCTAAACCCCTGACCAATCATGGACGCAATCTCTTTTTCCCTGCCCGACAAGGCAGAGGTGTTATTTTTGTCCAATGCATTTATTCCATAAAGGATGTTTTTAACAGTCGACTTATCTATCCATATCTCTCCCTTTGCAACAGCATGGACAGCCTTTTTGAGCATGTCGCTGCTAGCATCTCCTAAAAGCACACCGTTTATCTTTTTTGTCAGTATGGCCGAGACTATATTATCCATGCCACATTCCGTATTCAGGAGAAGGATTTTACTATTTGCAGCATTCATATCTGAAAAGGCATTATATAATGTTATAAAATCAACGAGAATAACATCGGGATTTAAGGATTTCAAGGTTCCAGAAGGACATGCTGTTCCTGACTTCAGAACGTCTATAGTAATTGCGTCATCGTCCCTGAGTATCCTGCAGATGCCATCAGAAAACAGCATATTGCTGAAAGCAACCATTACTTTTATAGGCATATCAACACCACCTTACCGCTCCTGTCATGAAATATTGGTCTTCTCCTGCCTATATGTTCAGGTTCGTGTTGGATTATACATTGAGTTTCTAAGAAAAGCAAGATTTTAGTAGATTATTTATTGATTTGATATTTTTAAATTTATCAACTATAATTTCAACCGCATATTTTTCTTCACTGCTCTTTATCAAAGCTGTAAAGACATTTTACACCTCTAAAAAGTTATCTGTAATTCTTTTAACCCCTTAATATATCTAACTCATTCCCATCCTCTTCCACTTTTAGACCTATAAATAACCATTTTTATGTGTAAAAAGACTTTACACTTTACCGAAGGCCAGAAAACAGCTATTTAATTTTATCAATGAATTCAAAATGTTATAAAAGACAAGAAAATTGGCATGAAGATTGCTTTATTTTATAATTGTGTAATCTCACAGTAGTGCAGTAGTGTAAGCATAGCCCACGTAAAAATCAATTATTTATAAGGAGGTAAAACACAATGAAAAAGATTTATGTATTTCTGGTGACGCTGATACTGGTGCTGGGGTTATCGGTGCAGGCCCATGCCACTCTGATTCTCAGAGGGACGGACAGCCTGGGCAATAGACTTATCTATGACAATGATCTTGACATCACGTGGTATGACTATACTACCCGGGATAGCTGGGGGAACTCGATGAGCTGGGCAGATGCCCTGTCAATCAACTTCGGCGGAGCCATTTATGATGACTGGCGGCTTCCGTCATCGGTGGATGGCCCGCCGGTTCGGTCTCCTGACTCGGGCGCGCCCCTTAATTATGAGAGTTATAACATCACGGGCAGCGAGATGGGGAACCTTTACTATACGGAGCTGGGCAATTTGGGATATTGTGATACCGCTGGTAATTGTCCCCAACCTAGTTTTGGCCTGACTAACACCGGCCCCTTTACTAACCTGGAAGCCAGCTACTACTGGTCGGGTACGGAGTATGCGCCCAATGTCTTCTCGTGGGTCTTCAACTTTTACGATGGCGGCCAGTTCCTGGCCGACAACCCAACCCCTGACCCCGCCTATGCCCTTGCGGTGCGTGACGGAGATGTGGCCTCGGTTCCTGAACCTTCAACACTGTTGCTTTTGGGCTCTGGCCTGGCAGGACTGGCTGCCTTGAGAAAGAGGCTGGGAAGAAAAGAGGGCTGAGCTCCGTAGGGTGGGCAATGCCCACCCTACGGAGCTTTTGGACTGATAAAAAGTAGAATAGGAAAGGAGGTAAAAACAGTGAAGAAAAGGATATTTCCTTTCATAGCAGCGCTGATGATGGTCTTCGTATGGACGGTCACTGCCCGGGCGCAGATCATGGGTGACTTGCCGACGTTCTTTGACGTCTTTTTTGACATCACATATAACCCGGCTGCGGGCACGCCTTATGAGCGCGGCACCCTGTCCGGCGCCTTTATGTTATATTATGGTTCCGGGAATATGTACTTTCCACTGGCAGAGCCGAGGCCAGACCCGATTTTATTGAAGTCCGGGGAGAGCTTTTTCGATGTATTCCGGTTCGACATGGGTACTATTACAGATGGCACCAGTATCTACATGAGTTTCAACGGCGGGGTGTTTCAACCATATACGTCTGATCAGATCGACTATGCATACGCCTTTGACGTTGGGACGAATTCTGTGGAATCCGATCCGGGAGTCGCGCCGCTGATCTTTTTAGGCAATGCCGGACCGGACTTTCTCGCGGAACCCAGGCCCGACCCCTTCACGCTTCCTATCTTTGCCTTTGCGAGCCCTGGGGTGCAGGTCGGGACTTTAACGGTTACTGATATTGCTGCGGTTCCGGAGCCTGGGACCCTGCTCCTTTTAGTCTCCGGCCTGGCAGGACTGGCGGTATTTAGAAAGAGGTTTAAGGGATAAGGAGCTTGTCTAAAAACTCATTTTTCTAAAAATGGGCTTCAATAAAATCAACCACTTATGAGGCCACAAACCCAAAAAACAGTAGTTTTTAGACAGGCTCTAAGTGGTCAATATTTGGCGGGCATAGCCCACCCTTGCTGTGCTAAAAGGAGAAGGAAAATGATGAAAAACTCTACTCTATATTATTCGTAACAGCGTTGCTGGTTTTGACAGCGTTAGTGCCTGTTGCACACGCGTTGCCCCTGAATCCCATCCCAGACCCGATCGCGACGGGATGGAGCTACGAAGGTTCCGAGCCGTTCACCGTGGCGACCCCGCTCGTTATCATCGACACCACCGCGGTGGCGCCCCCTTGGGTCACGCAGCCCTTTTTGACCTTCTTCGTGGCTGATGCCCCGGCCTTCGCGCAAGACCTCAAGCTCCAACCGAGCTTGACGGTGGACGCGGGCTTCGTGCCCGCCGCCGATGGCAACACGGGCGTGCACGTGACCATCAACGACGGTCTCCGCGAAATCCGCGCGGTGCTGCTCCCGAGCGCGAGCGGGCTGAAGGTGGCGTTGGTGACCCCGCTGACCACGAGCGGTTTCACCACCGGCGTCGACCTGGGGGGCCTGGGTGGTCAGTTCGTTCTAACCCGCCGCGCCGCCGACGGCGCGGGGGTGTTGAGCGTCGGAAGTCAGACCGAGACGCTCCTCGCGGGAGAGCAGCCCGGATCGCAGCGACCCGGAGTGAAGACGATCGAGTTCGGCACCTACGGCATCCCTGCCTCGTCGGTGAGCCGCTGGCAGACGCTGGGCCTGGAAAGCGTAACCGTGCCTGAGCCTTCCACCCTACTCCTCCTCGGAAGCGGCCTGGCAGGACTGGCGGTATTTAGAAAGAGGTTTAAGGCATAAGTGTAGGGTAGTATAGGGATAGGGACAACACTTCCCCCTATTAATACAATCTCCGGGTTGTTTTTCAATAATCAGGGAAGTGTCCCTCAATTTTCCCCCTCAATTTTCCCAAGATATAATCCATATTAATATTAGCATGTTACATGGAGGGGGTACGGAGTATAAGACAGAACGGAACGCGTTGCCCGAAGCCAACGCACAAACCAAAACGGAGGAAAAGAAAGTGAAAATACGATTTGCTTGGAAACGATTACTTAAACTTGCCGTTGCAACAACGTTAATTATCGCTTTCGCGGCTGCGCCACCGGCATTCGGCGACAGCATTCTGCGTGTGAGCGCTTTCTCCGGCTCAACCTTCGATGCCATCGGTGTAACGCCGTTCGATCCGACGCTGGGCACGTTGGACAGCGTGAACATCGGCATCCTCGGGACGCTGTACGTCTCCATTTTTGCTCCACCCTTTATTACCCTCCAGGGCTCCACGTATTTTCCAGCGCCGTACTTTTATCAATTGTCGGTGAACCAGAGTTTCTCGGGGCTCGGAAACACCTACTTTGATTTCGCCAGTGACGCCATCTTCCGACTATCGGACGACACAACGGGAGCGGGAGAAAACTTCACGTTTGCGAGGCCGTTTTCCTACGGCTTTACGTTCAACAGCACGACCGACCTCGCTGGGTTCACGGTTCCGGCAAGCGCGGGACCGGACCAGCTGCCCACGAGCATCTTAGGCCAGCGCACTGGTTTTTACCCGAATCCGCAGCAGGTCAACGAAGTCGATCTGATTCAGAGTTGGTCGCCCCTGTATAGCACGGGGGTGCCAGTCACGATTACCAATGTCTTGTCGGCCGGATCTATGACGTTTGAGTACAACTACACCCCACCGCCACCACCCGTAACGCCGGTACCGGAACCCGCAACGTTACTCCTTCTGGGCTTCGGCATTGCAGGACTGGCGGTGTTTAGAAAGAGGTTTAAGGCATAAGTGTAGGGTAGTATAGGGATAGGGACAACACTTCCCCTATTAATACAATCTCCGGGTTGTTTTTCAATAATCAGGGAAGTGTCCCTCAATTTTCCTTAATATATCTAACTAATTCTCATCTCTTCCACTTTTAGACCTATAAATAACCATTTTAAGTGTAAAAAGAATTTACACTACAAACTAAACCGTTAACATATTGATTTTATTAAATTTAATCACATTTTTGCCTATCACAAGAACCCTGAGCAACTAATTAACTGTAAAACTTTTTTACACTTTTACAACAATGCCATTCATTGTTAGGTTCAGGGGATACGTTAAATCCAAGATTAATCCATAAAAATCAAGCTCTTACGCAGTCGCCCATTTGTAACAGTAATATTTGGCACAAAAGTTGCTATTATTATATATTACATTGGGTATGATGAAGTGCTGGGTTTGCAGATATATTTATTAGTTAGGCAATAATTGACTAACAATCTAATTCTAATAAAGATTAAGTAAGGGGGGCAAAAGATTTAATTGGTTTAAAAAGGTTAAGAGGTAAATAAGTTTTCATTGCAGTTTAAAATTTAAAAGTAAGGAGGGAAAAAGATGAAAAGATTTTATATTTTTCTGATAGCGCTGATGCTCCTCAGCATTCCTGCCGCTGCCTCGGCGCTGATGTTCTCGGAGAGCTCCTCGAGGGCCACAGGCGGATCCAATGATAGTGAATATAACCCCGGAGTATTTACCTCATCGAGCGAAACGGTTGCTCCAGACGCTGAGGCGCGGGCAAGGACCTTCAGCACCGGCCCATCCCAGGTGGGTGGGGCCGGGGTGCAGACGTTAACAAGGGCGCCTGGTACAAGTGCCCGCGCGCAAGCGGGCTGGGTGGACACATGGACGCCGATCATCGGCACCCGCTATGATTGCGGCCCTCCTATATGTCCCCAAGGTATCTTGGCCACCTTCAGTTTGGATGGCGTACTGGACCCCCTGCTCGTGAACCCGTATGCTGTGGAGGACGGCTACTCCTACATGGATTTTTACCTGCAATACGATTTCGGCAACGTTTTCAACTATACGCTGGAGAACCGCCTGACCATCTCGGCAGACTATGACGGCGGATATGGGGGCGGCCTGAGGGCCCGTCTTGATCTTGGTATAAACACCAGCACATATTCCACTACGGACCTGTCCAGCTTTATCGTCCTCGGAAGCGCAAACTCGAACGGTGATATACCCTTCAGCTTCGATTACAACCTGGGCTGGTTTAATACACTAACCCTTGGCGAACAACTGACCATGCGCGCGCGTATTGATCAGTACTACGGCACCGGGAGCCGCAACATAGACGTCTACAACACCTTTACGGTTTCGTATACTTCCCTTGATCCGAATACCTCATGGGTGAGCGAAAGCGGTAGGACGATATCGGCTGCCTCCGTGCCAGTGCCCGAACCGTCGACGTTATTGCTTCTCGGAAGTGGAATGGCTGGACTGGCAATGACAGGGTTAAGGAAGTTCAGAAAGAGCGCATAAAAAGATGACAAAAACACTTATTCATGGGAGGTATAACATGAAAAGACTTCTGTTTCTTGCCAGCACGCTGACAATATCATTCTCTCTCCATGGCATTGGTAAAGGAGGCTCGCGCATATTCCTTTACATCCCTGGATGTGCCGGGGGCTACAGCAACCGAAGCCTATGGCATCAACGACGCAGGGAGTGTTGTGGGATCGTACTATGACGCCACAGGGTGGTATAGCTTTACCTATAACGGCTCTTCCTATTCATCCCTGAATGTGCCGGGGGCTACAGCAACCGAAGCCTATGGCATCAACGACGCAGGGAGTGTTGTGGGATGGTACTATGACGCCACAGGGGGGTATGGCTTTATAGCGACCGCTCAGCCCGGCGACCCGACCTATAATGCAAGCGTGCCCGAACCTTCCACCCTACTCCTTCTCGGCAGTGGCTTTGCAGGACTGGCGGTATTTAGAAAGAGATTCAAGGAATAATAAGTAGTGCAGTAGTGTAAGCATAGCCACCCCCGCTTGCTGTGCTGCAAGGAAAGGAGGAGAAAAACGATGGGAAAAAGTGTTTAGTATTATTGGCAGACACTACGAAACTTAAATCTGACGCTAAAATAATTCACAGGAGGATAAACGTATGAAAGATTCCCTTTCGCTAAAACTTTTATCCATCTTCTTTGTTTTTTTCACATTGCTTTTACCGTCGCTGTCAGATGCTCTTACTATAACCTACATTGACCCGAGCTATAACGTCCAAAATTTTACTACCCTTAATATCAGTACAAATTCTCTTGAATTTGACTCCGCTGGAAACATCTATGCGGTAAACGAAGTTAACAACAGTCTCGGAACTGCCGTAATAGAACGTCTTGACGCTTCAAGCGGTTACACCACATCGTCCCCTTATGTTGCATATGCCACAACCGCACCATTTGTAACTGGACTGGTGTTTGACGGCCTTGGGAACCTTTACAGCAGCGGTGTCGACACCGGAGGGGATTCCGGTGTCATTTACAAGACCGACCTCAACACAATGACCACAAGCCTGTATTATACACTGTCAGATTTCCGCCCCACCGGGATCGGAGCTGATTCCTCAGGAAACGTCTATTTTACAGGCAGACTCACCTCTGATCCCGATTTCGGAAACATATACAAACTCGATTCCTCTGGGTCCCTCAGCATCCCTGTGCCCGGCTTTGTTGGGAGGGGCATAGAAGTAGACAGCTCAGGAAATATCTTCGCTTCAAACCGGATTAACAATAGCATATATAGGTTCGATGCCGCTACCCTCACACCAACTATTATCGCCACCTTTGATATTGCCCCTGCTGAACTTGCATTCGATGAATCGGGGAATCTTTATGCTTTTGAGAATTATATCCAGCTCGGCACAACTGAGATAATAAGATTATCTCAGGTGCCCGAACCAGGCACATTGCTCCTCATGGTTTCAGGTCTGGCAGGACTGGCGGTGTTTAGAAAGAGGTTCAAGGGATAATAAGTAGTGTAGGGGGCATAGTCCACCATTTATGCCGTCAGGAGTTTCCTCCCGGTGGCAGTCATTGCCAATCTTTATCTACCGAAATTGCTGATGGCTTGTCTGCCAGATAATCATTTGCACTGGAATAAAACCAATCCTTTGCCCTCGAAACCAGTCCTTTTCTCACCGGATTGTCATGGATGTAGTTGATTTTAGTTATCACGGTTTTCATATCAGTTAAAACCAAATCGTCGAAACGGCTTTGCCATAGTTTAAACACCCGCACCCGACCTTTATTACCCTGTGCATTGAGCCTTTGAAGAAAATCTTTTTCTTCTCTCATTTTTAAATGCTTTCTGATATGCACTGAAGTATACTTTTTAAAATCTCTCATTGGCTGTTTTCCGGTCAGGCCATAGTAAGTAAGATGGATGTGGTTAGGCATGAGACAATAGGCAAGCAATCTACAGGCAAAATTGCTTTTCAGTAGTGTCCGGTTAAATTAAAAGAGTTGAATCCCTTGAAACAACCTGATTCTACAGCATCAAGCCGAATCCGTCATTCCCGCGAAAGCGGGAATCCAGGGGGTTTCCGGTATTTTTTAAGACACTGGATTCCCGATAAAGACCTCGGGAATGACGTTTATGACGATTTTCATGGTTTTTTCAGCGTATTCAGGTCGCAAACTATGCTGTTTTAACCGGACACTACTGATTTGCTATACCATAATTCATGCTGCCCCTTTCTTGACAATGGCGATTTATGTGGCATGGCATTATCGATAACTTACCATTATTGTTTTGGGTTCTTCAGTTGTCTTTTACTATGCCTTTGTTATGCACAACGACCCAGCTCACTATCGGGCGATTTATAGAAGTTTAAATTCAAATCAGACTGGCTGTTAGCCCGTCTGCGTGCAGCGTTTTGTTATGTTTTATCTAAAGTGACTAATTTGCAGCAATCTTTTAAACCAGTAACATTTAGCTCAACAAAAGACAGTTCTTCTTTTATTTCTGGGGGCAACCAAATCAACCTAAATTCTTGTTGATACGAATATCGAAAGTGCTTTGAAAAAATAGGTTGTGGAGTTTTGTTTTTTGACCTTAAAGGATCAATATATGACACTATACCAGTACCGCTGATAAAGTGTGGCATATTTTTTTGAAATGCGGCAATCAGTTTATTGATGAAGATCACGGGTTTTGTAATTACTAAACATGCATCTGCCTCAAAATCAACGAACAATCTTGGAACTAAAACAGGGGAAAAGCAATAAACATAGTAGTCTGTTAGTGAACGAGTCGTAATTTTGTTGTCTAAAGGTTGAAAAGTGCCTTTACTTTGTTTTGTCCTGCCATCAATAACTTCAATTTTATATGTTGAAGGGTGAGGTTGAACAAACACCTCTAGTTCTTCGTCTTTGATTGCATGGTTTAGGGAAGAGTCACTATAATATGATGCTGGTGCAATACGAACGATTCCCTTTTCAATAGTATCTTTTAAGTATTCAGCTGTACCATATTTAATAAGACCCTCACCAATTTTAAAGTTTAACTCTTTAACTACCTTTGCAGCTTTATCAGCAAGTCCATGACATGGATGAGGTAAGTTAAAATCTTTCATGAAGCCGTTTTCAAAGCCTGCGGGATATGGCCCATGTCGGATACACATTTCTTCTAAAACATGTGTCCACAACTCCATCCACTCCATACTTTCTGCGCTTATAGGTGGTAAGCCAATTTTAGCTTCTTCAGTTAATACAATCGTGTTCAATAGAATATCTTTAAGGCGTTGCTCCAATTCTATATTGTTTAAATGCTCTATGTAACGGTGCTTTCTATATTCAAGACGCCACTTTACATGTATTTCCATAAATAATTTTAAACATAACATTATTTTTTATGTCTACATACATTTTTTAGTGAATTTTAGGTCAGTTTGTGCTGAAAATCAAGAAAAAGTTGTCAGAACATTTCCTCAACCCATAGAAAATAAGAAAGAGGGGCAGAGGGTCTTGCTTTTTGCTGTTGTTTTATTTCCTCCTGTAATTATACCCAAAGAGCAATTTCACTTGAATTAAGCAAACTGTCCCTCAAATTCCCATTCAGTGGTGAAGTAAGGCTATTGGGCAAAAATCTCATTAAAGAACTTTTCCTTCTCTAATGCCTTCTGCCACACCCGATGGCGCTTTACACTTTCCATTCTTTTTTTCTTAGGAATAGTCATAAAACGGATGGCTTCCATAGGCCCTAATTCTTTTATAAGAGCCTCCACCCCTTTTTTTATTACGGCCTCTTCATCCATATACTTCACGGTTTTCATCTAAGCTCCTCCTTTTCACAAAAGGCAACAGGATTACCACACCATACCAGCGCCTTATGATTAAAACATTTCTTTATAAGCGCATCATCGCAACTGATAAACTGGCTGCCGGATTCTTCTGCAAAGGCAACATGGGCTGCATCTGCAATATCTAAACCCAATCTCACAAGTTCTTCTGCCCTCTTTCGCGCCTTAGCCATTCTTGGCAATTTATCAAAATTACATGGGAAATCAAGGAGTATTTGAGGTTGATAAAAAAAGGTTGCAAAGTAAATAAAGCCCTGCTAAATTATCATCGTTCGAATTTGCCATCTTAACGCTGGTAGTATTATCAGTCTCGCGATTATGAATTGATTGTAACCCCCTCCGC
>Ga0209323_10001499_pt1 | contig 15436 bp, 15 predicted proteins | sample Rifsed19ft2_FD_184014 | JGI IMG/M metagenome (GOLD analysis project Ga0209323, IMG submission 184014) | Soil microbial communities from Rifle, Colorado, USA - sediment 19ft 2 (version 2) | ecosystem: Environmental > Terrestrial > Deep subsurface > Rock core/Sediment | place: Rifle, Colorado...
CGTCAAAATCGAGGCAGATCCAGAAAAAGTAGTTTTCAACGCATCTGGCGACCTCATGGGCGCAACAATATCCATCCCAAAAGGAAGCGACACTCTCTTGGATTTGGAAGCGAAAGAGCCTTCAAAAGCAACATTCAGCCTAAGCTACCTATCAGAAATCATAAAAACCGCCTCCGCAACATCTGACATAGCAACGATCGAATTCGCCACAGACATGCCGATAAAGCTGGATTTCCAGCAACCAAAAGAAGGAAAACTCATTTTCTACCTAGCTCCAAGAATCGAAACAGAATAACGGGACAAACCTAATGCAAATAGCCAAGAGAAAATTCACTGAAAATGAGCTAGCAAAATATCCCTTTCTCAAAGAAAACCCAGAATACGTAGAAAAACTCTACCTGAAAATCGAAGACTTAACAAGCCCAGAGTACGCCAGAATTTTTGAACGCGCAAGCGAAAGAATCGAAGAAGCAATCCTATACGCAAAAGTCAGCAGAAAACCACACAACGAACATATTGAAATCCCATCTTTTCCAATTGCAATCATACTAGCCATAGCAACTGAAAACTCTTTCATCAAAAAAAGATACGCCTTAGCAGAAGCAAAACAAGCATTCGACGATCTGAAACTTGAATCCAAAGAAAGAATCTTGGCAATCGCACAGAATTTCGGATGGAAACTTGCACTAAAAAGCACTGTTGAAATACCCTTTGAGTTCACGCTAAACTTTGCAGACTACCTGAGAAACACAACACACTTGCGAGAAAAGAAGTGGAAACTCGTCAACCGCCTATTATCAAAAGGCAACGTTTACTTGACAAGAACCGAAACCGCAAGGCTTCTCAGCGAAGAAATCCGCAGACACATCGAAAAACGGTTAGAACCAGAAGAACTGCCCAAATTCCCGCAGGCAATAATTGAAACTGCTGAAAAACTCAAAAAGCTTTCAGCCGAAAAAATAGACCAGCAAGAAATAGAAGGCTTCCCAAAAACCATCGAGCAAGATGCCTTCCCACCATGCATAAACGCGCTTTACCAAGCCTTCTCTCCAGGACGCCACCTCTCCCACATAGGCAGATTCACCCTAACAACATTCCTCGTAAACATCGGAATGCCATCCGACAAAGTAATCGAATTATTCAAGAGTTTCTCAGACTTCAACGAAAGAATGACCCGCTACCAAGTTGAACACATCGCAGGCGAACGAGGCTCAAGAACACGTTACACGCCACCAATGTGTGACACGCTCAAAACTCATGGAGTCTGCATAAACCCAGATGCGATTTGCCAACGAATACGACACCCGCTTGGCTATTACAGAGTAAAACTGAAAAAGCCTAAACAATAAGCGAACCAGTCTTGCATAAAGGTAGAATTTATATAGTAAATGCGAAGTTACAGAAGATTGATTCAAGGTGACAAATGCAATAATGCGCACTCAAGTCTCCGAAATGACATGCTCGAAAACCAATTATGAGTCGGAGAGCCTAAGTCTAAGAGAAAACCTCGAAGGAGACTTGAAAATAAAATCTGAAATAGGCGTAATCCTTCCAACTTATTGTGAAGCCGCAAACATAAAAAAACTAATCAACAAAATCGAAAATCTGAACATGCGTATTTCCATACTTGTAATAGATGACTCAAGTCCCGACGGAACCGCAAATGTCGTGAGAGAGCTTCAAGCAAAATACAAGAATGTTTTGCTTTTAGTGAGACCGAAAAAGTCCGGACTTGGAACGGCAATCACAGACGGCTTCAAAATCTTCCTCTCTTTGGCTAACCCTCCAGAATACATAGTCACGATGGATGCGGATTTCTCGCATAACCCCGAAGAAGTTCCATGTTTAACAGCGCTTGGCAAGAAATGCGACTTGGCAATTGGAAGCCGATATACAACAGGCGGCAAAACAAAAGACTGGGGAATAATGAGACCAGTAGTCAGCAAGATGGCAAATTTTATGGCTGCACTTGTAATAGGAGCCAAAATATCTGACTACACGAACGGAATGCGCTGCTATTCAGCGAACCTCGTGAGAAACATCGTGAACTATCTACATAGTCAAACGTACGAGATACAAATAGAAACAATAAGGCAAGCTTACTTGCGAGGCTTCAATATAAGGGAAGTCCCGATAACTTTTGTGAATAGGAAAAAAGGCAAGTCAAAGCTAACGTCTAACGAAATCAGAGGCTTCGTTTCTCATTTGCTTAAATCTCTTTGGCTTAATGGACGAGTAGACTAAAACATTTTAGGCTTTGGCTGTTTCTATAAGCATAGCTTCTATTCTGGGGATCAGATTAAGTATGTCGTATCGTTTGGCAACACTGCGCGCTTCACAACTAATATTCGCAAACGTGTCTGTTCCACTTAACCAGAGACTTCGAAGTTTCTTTATGATTTCTGCAAAATCTCGCGCAGAGCTTCCATAGATTAAAGGCAAATCCAGCATTTTGTGAGAACTTATTGGCGTAGTGATAACGGGTGTTCCGCAAGCCAATGATTCAAGCATAGAAATTGCAAAATTATCTGCCCTTGAAGGTGACAACATTACATGCGCCGCTGAATAAATTCTAGAAAGCTCATACTCATCACTAACATAACCTAAACAGTCGACTATTTTTCGAGCTTTTTGGTCACGCCCACCTACCCATACGAAGTCAACATCGTTGTTTTCTTCTCTGATGATTTCTGCGGTTTTGAGAAAAACATCCCATCCCTTCTGCCAATTCGGTCTTCCTACAAAAAGAACTGTGAACCGGTCTCTCTTCTCGCATCTCGGCTCATACACGCTTGTATTTACGAAATTGGGTATACAATAGACTTTTTTATGTTTTACAGTGAAATTATTAACCACGTGAACTGCGTTGAACAATGATATATCTGCTTGCCCCATTATCTTGTACAAGAGACGCGCCGAAATTGCTGGAAGACCATAAGTGATTGGCGGGGTTTTTGGTAAGAAGTAGATTTGGGAGTGGATGCCTGCGATTTTGGGGCATCGTGTTCTGAAAAAAACGTATGTTAACGGGTTATAGAATACGTAAGCAACATCAGCATCAACTGTGTGGTTCCAACCTTCGTGGTATTCGACGCCCTCGGCTAATGCCTCATGCGTTTCCATTACTTTCCTGTTGTTAGGGGCGTAGGGCAATGCGTAAATTTGAACGTTGTGTCCTCTACTGCTGAGAGCGTTAGCTACGGTAATAGCCCATTTTTCGCCACCGCCGCCATAAGCTAGGCTTATGTGGAGACAGAGTGCTATGTCCATGTGCCTTCCTCAAACAGTTGCACGTGTTTTGTCGCCATTATGTCCCAGTACCTTTCTGATGCTTTTCTCTTCAGATTGCATTTAATTCTTTCCCTAAAGTCCTTGTTTTCAATCAAACGGATGATTGCTTCTGCGAGTTTTACATCATTATTTGGTGGAACCATTAGACAATCCTTTTCGTCTTCTAAGTCTCCTATGAACCTTGGCGTTCTGGTGCATACAACTGCTTTTCCATAGTCCATAGCTCTCGCCAGCGCTCCACTTGCTTCAGCGAAATTATCTGTGTAAGGAAAGACTAGGATGTCACTTCGTGAGATTAATTCTTCCAGTCGGTCTTCGCTCAAAAATCCTCTTATGATCTTAACTTGATTTTCAAGCTGCATGCTTTGTATTTTCTTCTCCAACTCAATGATGTAGGTGTTTTCTCTGTCTTGATGAGGTGCTCCTCCCGCAATAATAAGCATAGCTTCGGAATCCACTTTCAAGACAGCTTGCATGGCATTTAACAAGCATTCTAGCCCTTTGCTGGGCCTGAGGAAACCGTGAAAAAGTAGATTATGGCTTTGCGTACCCCCAATTTCATACGAATGCTTAGCAGGGTCTACTCCGTGAGAAATTATGACGATTTTGTTGCCATTTACGCCGTATTCTTCCTGAAGCACTTTTTTCATGACTCGTGTGTGAACAATAATCCTTGCGGTGAAGATTTCTAGAGTTTTGTAAAAGATCCTTAGTGGAATCTTGATTGCGGCGCCCGCTCTCTTGCCATAGAATTCTTTAGCCGCGGATAAAGATATCACCCCATGTAACGTTGCAAAAGTCTTGATGGAAGATGGAGCCAAGAAAACGGGAATAATTAGAAACTCTAAGGAGGATAAAATTGCGTTATCGCTGAATGTTTTGTATTCTATTTGAAAATGGCAAGCTTGCGGATTTTCTCTTAAGATCTTTATGAACAGTTTAAAGGGTGCCCAGATTGAGTTTCTACGCCAAGCTTTAGCCACTTCAACAGTGTTTTTCCTTTCCGTTTCTTCGTCGCCGAATATTACTACTTTAAATTGCTTTGCAATTTCCTTGTACAGTTTGTATGAGTATGTGGCTGATCCTGCTTTCTTGTTTGGATATAGGGTTATCGCCACAAGCTTCATCATTTTTGTCCTCAACAATCCTTATTTGTTCAGGGCATAGAAGATAAATTGGCTGCTTGAATGGTGTGTCTTTTCAAAACCATAATGCCCTCTTTCTCAAACTCATCCCCAACGCCAACTACGACATCATAGTCGCCGCCGTTTAGAAGCCATTCAAACTGCTGCTGGAAAGTTTCTCTGAAGGCGTGAGGCGTTTTGTAGTCGTGTTGTGTCCTGTCAGCGATTGCATAGTCCACTATGACGCCGAATGGTAATGAAACAAAAACATCGACTCTGTTTGCAAAATGTGCAAAAATGTGGTTTTGGGCAAAAACTGAAGCGTTGTCTGGGATTAAAATCACGGCTTTCTGAAGAAGATCAGTATGGTGTGTCGGAATAGGGAGGCCTGCATATGCTGCTGAATCTGAAGAAGCATGCGGTATTGGGCTTAGAGGCGAGACAGCAATCATAACTAGGATTGTGGTTGTCAATGGAGTTCTGATTCTCTTGAATAAGTCCAGCCTTCCCAAGTTTTTAGGCTGAAGTTTCGCTAGGCTATGTGTTGTCGCATAAAGGATGAACGGCACAATAAATGCTCCAAAGTGATAGTTCGGCTGATACAACGTGTTAACGGAAGTGAGAGCAGAGATGGCACCCCATGGAAAACAAAGAATTAACTCTTTCGGAGAGTAAAAAGCCAGGAAAAATGTCGGCAGAAACAACGATGTTAAATATATCAATTTGTAAATGCCATCAAAGCTGATGGCACTTATTATCCTTCCTGGTTCCATGACGATATTTCTTAAGATATCAGCATAGTTTTTGCCCAACTTTGGAAACACTTCTATCCATACTGAACTTAGCGGAGGTGGTCCGAAATAGGAAATTGTGACTACTGCCAAGAAGAGCAATAGAACCGATGTTGCTACGATGAGGAATGAGCCGATGAGGATGTCATATTCTTCAGCAAGCACCTCTTTTCCTTTTATTAACCTGATGAATGGATTCCAGTTTTTGAGAATGCCGTAAATCCCAATGAAAAAGGTGATAATGGCTGCAAAGTCTATTATGACTGCTGACAAGATGGAGAAGACGACAAATCCTTTCCATTTTTTGCTTTCAAGGCTGTACAAAGCCATTAATGAAAAGAGTGGGAGCAAGCATTCTATGTGAAAATCATACGCGTTTGCTGTGTGAATAAATGGATTCATCAAGTAAGCGGCTGCTAACCCTACTGGTATAACATTGTTACCTTTCATTAGAGTTCTTGCCAGAAAATAGAGAGGAATTGCTGCCAGAGCCAAAACAGCTGACTGAAAAATCAGCAGAGTTTCTGGATGTGGATAGATATAGTAAATAGGCAATAATATGAAAGTAATCGGAGTAAAATGAAGTCCAAAGAAAGAGCCAGACAATGTGTAGTATGCATCTGGTGTCTCGTAAAAAAACTTTCCATTAAACAGTGTTGTGTAAAGTGCTTGGTTCTCAATTCCAAGATCAAAGGCATTCGTTTTGAATGTGTAGTGTCTGGCCACTGTGAATAGGGAAAAGACCACGAAGTAAATTAAGACCATAAAATAAACAATTAAATCGCTTACTCGTATTTTATGATATCTAGAGTTCAAAAGGGTGTGTATTTTATTTATCTTTTCGTCAAGCATTTTTGAGCGTATCCTATACTTTTTAGGCAAAGATGATATCACAGCGTATTTATTTTGTTTTTGCGGCATTACTGTTAGATCACTTTAAAGTATTTAGTTTTATTTACATTCCGCAAAAGTATTATAATGGCTAGCATTGAATCAAAAAATAATGGAGATTTTGCTGGGATCATTTTCGAATAGCATTGAACAGGAACCCGCCCAAGTACAAAGAATATCCAAAATCTTTTAGTCCTTTTCAAAATGCTGATGAATTTTGTTTCGTGCATGTACATTGCTGGAATTATCAAGTCAGCAAGTTTCGTGTTAGAAAGAAATCTTTGCAATGTTACTTCTGCCATGTTAAGGAATGTGCTTGTTTGCCTTCTCAAATAGAAGCCTAATGTTTATCTTATTTTACAGATACTACTGCATACTGTGCCTTGTGAGTCGGTTGCGTACAATGAATGCGTCCTGCGAATTCGTCAAGAAAAAATTTGAGGAGTATTACGAAAGAGACTACAATTCAGTTTTAGCGCCTAAAAATATAGAAAAACGCGAGTTTGGGTTCTTAACGTTCGATGGAAAAAACATGCTGAGGCACATCGGTTTTCACGCGACAAATACCTTAGAATCTTTTCTGAGACAGGGCGCTTATTCTGATGCGTACTATTCTTGTGCTTATTATGAAAATCCGGAAGCAGAGATGGATAAAAAAGGCTGGTTAGGCGCAGACCTAGTTTTCGACATTGATGCCGATCATATTCCTACGCCTTGCAACAAGATTCATGACGAATGGATTTGCGACAAATGCAGCTTTGCTGGCAAAGGAGTTACACCTGATAATTGTCCAATTTGCGGCGGTCAAAGATTTAGTGTAAAAACGTGGCCCTGCACCATCTGCCTAGATTCTGCCAAAGCTGAAACAGTAAACCTCTTGGACATGCTGTTACACGATTTCGGTTTTTCCGATAATGATGTGCGCGTGTTTTTCTCTGGTCACCGCGGTTACCACGTTCATGTTGAAGGCGAAGCCGTAAAGGATCTGGATGCGATGGCACGCAAAGAAATAGTTGACTACGTAACGGTTTTGGGTTTGGACGTTTCTTTTCACGGACTAAGCGAAGACAAACGAACCGGAGGCGTTCTAGGCGATTTTGATCTTCAGCAGGATGGCTGGAGAGGAAAAATCGCCAAGGGCATCTACGATTTCATAGCTAACGCGAAAGAGGAAGACTTTAGAAATTTAGGACTGAAGAGCAATGTGTTTGAAGCGCTACAGAAAAGCAAAGAACCAGTGTTGAAAAGTTTGAAGGATTCTGGCACTTTGAGCACTGTTAAGGGGATGGGTTTTGAAACTTGGAGAAAAATAGCGCAACACGGCATCGAACGGTTCTCCTCAAAGATCGACACTGTCGTTACGACGGATATACACCGCCTAATCAGGTTGATGGACACTTTACACGGCAAGACCGGTCTCAAAAAAGTCGAGTTTCCCATCGCCAACATTGAAGATTTTGACCCGTTTAAGGAGGCGGTAGCCTTTAAAGGTGGGCGTGTAACTGTCGTTGTCTCTGATGCTCCTGAGTTCAGAGTTGGCGACGAAACATTTGGTCCATATAAGAAACAGAAAGTTGAGTTATCTACCGCCGCGGCGGTGTTACTCATCTGCAAAAACAGAGCAGAGGTTGTAGAGCAAAATGTATGATGAGCTATACGAAGCTTGGAAAAGAGAAGTTGAAAACGCTGAGCTAGGGACGCTTCCATCCGATTTTTACTTAAGGATAGCAGAGTATTTGAAAAAACTTAAGGAGGAAGGGCGCATGCTTGACAAAAGAACAGTTAGGGCAAGTTTGCTCAAAAGCGAAATGCAGAATGTTAAGCGGATGACAAGAGAATTGATTCTGACTCGTTACAAGAAGCTTGTCAAGAAAACAGCTGCAGGCGAAAAGATTCCCTCAGACATTTTGACGATTGAAGAAGATAAAGTATGCAAGGGGATTTCACCGTTTGCTGAAGTTTTTCACAGTTTTGCAGAGAACATCTTTCATGGACATGCAAAGCTCGATGTTGAACAGCATCGTAAGAGAGTTGTTTTGCGTTTTGTGAAGGAGGTTCCGGCGGTCATGGGCGGAGACATGAAAACCTATGGGCCGTTCAAAATTGAGGATGTGGCTTCTGTGCCAGTTGAAAACGCAAAGATTTTGATTAAGCAAGGCTTGGCTGAGAAGGTTGAGGTTCATTCACTTTAGTGATCTTGCTCTCATCAGGGAACTCTTTTCTGTGCAACTTCGAACTTTGGATTTTCTGCCAGAGAATCTGGCTTCCGATAAGTATTAACGGATAAGATATAATCCATGTGATGGCATACAATTGCCCGTAAAAATCATGAAACCTCTCTCTCGCCAAGTCACCCTCATTGATTTGTATCACGTAAATCATCGCTACCCTAAAGATGTTTATCATGTATGTCACGACCGCGCCAATTGAAAAATAAAGTATTCTACGCTTCCAAGAAAAAGCCGTGCTTTTCAAGAACAACATGATTGTGACCGTATAGATAATGAGACTTTCAACGCCTGAACATGGCCAAGCTATGCTAAATCCAGCAGTTCCTTGCGAGTTTCCTACCTGTAAATATGGCATGGGCCCATATTCAGGGATGTTAAGCATGAAAAATCTGAGGGTTTCGTACCCCATTATGTTTAGAACTCTTGCAGCAAGCGTGGCTGTTGTTGGAACAAGCATCTGGAATGGCGTGAACCTTCCGTATGGGTAAAGCGTGTCTATTGTGTATATCAGCCCTATAGCTCCTTGAAATGCTATGGATATGGAAAACTCTGTTAGCTTGGAGACTCCATATTCGAGTGAGATGGTCAGCGTAAATAGCACAGCTAACACTAGGTACTCTGTGAAAAGCGGCACCCATTGCACCGAATCTGGATAAACATTGTTTCTAGCAGCTAAGTCTAGAAGTGCGTTGTTTATTCCTCCATAGTTTGCCGCTACAACATAGATTGTAGGCAGTGCAAGAGATATTATGAACAAGAAAGTCCGAAGAGACTTTATCTTGCTGATTTTGTTTGCTTGAAATTTCTCCCAGTTAAGTATTGTTTCCAAGGAAATTAGCCATATGAAGAAGAGAAGGAAAGTTCTGCCTTTCCACATCATCTCGAATGATGATGGATATTGGTAGTATAATATGGTTAATGGGATGATTAAAGAGAGAATCGGCAGAAGCCTCGCAAGTATCCCGATTTCTCTGTCAGTTACCCGTGCGGAATCGAAGTTCATCTGTCTTCTCCGCTTGTTGAATTTTGCTATAATAGGGAAATTACCCATTTAAGAATGACGTTTTCATTTGGGCTTTTGGCTTGAGCAGTGGACTTTGGAGAATCACACTCCAGCATGAGACATCACATGCAAAGCGGAGCGGATATGCGGAAACTCTAATAGCGAGGCTAATGTTAGTAAAAAGAAAAACTTTGAAGGTAGTAGCAGAATGGGTGCAAGAGGCTTTATGGGCGGTTTTCTTGTACTTGGGTTTGCCATATTTCTAGTCGGTCTCCTAGCAGGAATGTTGTCAATCGCCTTTTTGCAGGTTGAACCTGACTCATCAGGGTTGTGGGTTATGGTTTTCATGTTTGGTTTTCTATGTGGGGCTGTGGCATCGGCAATAACGTTGATCGCAATAAGGTTACTTCGATCACACGAGAAGACTTCATAGTATTTTAGCGTTCTATTCCCTTGGAGAAAAGGCGAAAAAGTATAAGAGTATGTGCGGTTTCTTTATGCAAAGCTGGTAGTGGTCAAAGTGAATGTTCCAAAGGAAATCACAACCTATTGCCCAAAATGCAAGAAACACCAAAGTCACTCCGTGTCATTGTATAAGCCTGGAAAACGCAGGGCTCTTGCTAAGGGTGAACGTCATCATGAACGAGAAAAGAAGGGTTATGGAGGACAGAAATACCCTCTTCAAAGGCAATTTGCAAAAACTACCAAGAAACAGACTCTAAAACTGAAGTGCAAGACTTGCGGTTACACAAGGCATAAGGATGGCATACGTTTAAGAAAGTTGGTGATTGCTTAGATTTGGAGGATTATGGCTGTGACTTGAATGGAAAAAATTGATTCCAGAACCTAGAAGCAGTTTTCTGCGAGTGAAATGTCCAAAATGCGGCAACGAGCAAGTGGTCTTCAGCAATGCAGTGAATAAGGTTAACTGTAATGTCTGCAGCGCTGAGCTTGCTGAGCCTTCCGGTGGAAAAGCAATCATTAAAGGTGAAATAGTCGCAGTTTTTGAATGAGGACGAATGGAATAATGGCGGTTAAGAAACAGGAGTGGCCGGAACCAGGCGATCTTGTGCTAGCCACAGTAGAAACTGTCACCAGTTTTGGTGCTTATGTAAAATTGGATGAATATGATAAGAAAGGATTGTTGCACATTTCTGAGATATCTTCTTCTTGGATCCGGAATATTCGAGATTTTGTTCGTGAAGGGCAAAAGACCGTTTTGAAAGTTTTACGAGTAGATGTGGAGAAGGAACACGTTGACTTGTCCCTCAGACGGGTTACGAAAAGAGAGCGAATTGAAAAGGTAATGTCTTGGAAGAAGGAGAGAAAAGCCGAAGCTCTGCTTCGAAGTGTTGCCGAAAAAACAGGCTTATCCGCAGAGGAGATTAATGAAAAAGCTGCGTCTCTTGTGGAAAAAGAGTATGGATTGTATGAGGGATTTGAGAAAGCTGTTAATGAAGGAGCCGAAGCACTGACAAAAATAGGCGTGCCCGAAGAAATTGCAAAGGCGTTTGCCGAGGTTGCGACGGAACGAATACATGTACCATTGGTCAAGGTGAAAGGCATAGTTGAGTTGCGGTGCATGGAGCCGAACGGAGTTAAAATAATCAGAGACGCCTTCGCAAATGCAAAGAAAACCGAGAAACCTAAAGGTGCGAAACTGAGATTCTACGTTGTTGCCGCACCGAAATATTGCATTGAAGTTATGGCTGACAGTTATAAACGGGCTGAAGAGATTCTTCAAAAGACCGCGGAGAATGTGATCTCAAATGTGGATAAGGCTGGCGGACAGGGCACATTTAGAAGGGAAAAATGATGGTTTGGCTTTTAAGAAAATGTGTGAAATGCGGTCAGTACACGTTGAAAAAGGATGTTTGTCCGCATTGCGGAGGAAAGGTCAGATTGCCTCATCCGCCAAAATTCTCTCCTGACGATAAATACCTTAAGTACAGGTTAGCATTGAAGAGGAAGGGTTCAGAGAGTTGAAGGAAACTTTCATTAAGGAACTCGCCAAATACGATCTGAAAAATGCAGTCTTGATCGAAGGGCTTCCTGGTTTGGGTCTTGTTGGTAAGATTGCTGTGCGTTATTTGAGTACACAGTTGAAGGCTGAAAAGTTTGCTTATCTCTATTCTCCTCACTTTCCATATTTTGTCTTGGTCAGCAAGAAGGGAGGCGTTAGACTTCTGCGTGGAACATTTGGGTTTTCGAAGGATAAGAAAGGAAAAAATGACTTGGTGCTTTTCACAGGCGATAGCCAAGCCCAAACAATTGAGGGACAATACGACATCTCCAATCACATACTTGCTTTCGCCGAGCAACACAACATAAAAACTATCGTCACAATAGGCGGCTATAGAACAGAAGTCGAGGATAAGCCGAAAGTGATCGCGGCAGCAACAAATTCGAAACTTTTGGATAAGGCTTTGCAGGCTGGAGCCACTCTTAGCCCTATGGGAAGCCCCATTGTTGGAACAGCGGGTTTGATATTGGGTTTGGCACGTTTTAAAAAGATTGATGCTCTTTGTCTCCTAGCTGAGACTCGCGGATACCTGCCTGACCCGAAAGCTGCAAAAAGCGTCTTGGAAGTGTTACAGGCTATTCTTGGTTTTAGTGCAGATTTGGCTGGTATTGATGGAGAAATCGCTAAGGCGGAGAAGATGGTTACGCGGCTGCAGAAGATTGAGGAAAAGCGAGCATTACAAGCTGAAGAAGTACGCAAGGAAGAAGACAAGAAAATAACGTACATTTCATAAGAAACGCTAGTCTATTGTTGCATTTTTCTCTGACTACTTTACCGTTGACGATTTCACGTGAGGGGCTAAATCTTCTTCAAATAGCCTGCTTGAGGCCCATAAATTGTTCCTTCACGGAGCAATTGTCCTAATAGGCGTTCTGCTTCGTCTCTGGGGACCTTGTGTTTCAGTTCCAGCTCGTTTAGAAGCGCTGTTTTTTCAACTATTCCTGTTTCTTTTTGCATTTCGACTAGGGTTGAGAGGACTACTTGCAGTTTATCTCGGAGGCTTTTGGGTTTTCCAGTCATGATTATGTCTATGTCTATTTTGTAGGAGGACATGTCTATTCCAACTTCTTGGAGAGACCGTTTCATTATGGCGACAGCTGCTTCTGCATCTTCAGCCGAAACCTCTTTTCTTAAAGCTGCGCGCGCTCTAGCCTCAGCGGTGCGCACAAGGGATTCGAGTTGGCGTGCGGTAATTGCGACTGGTGAGCCTTCTGCTTCGCTTGCAGAGCGCATTGCTAGGTAGAAATCGTTGATCCTTTGAATGGCTTCTTTCGTTAAGACTGGTCTGATTCCTTTAGCGTAGCTTATGTATTTCCGTAGAAGTTCCAGAGGAATCGGCGACTCCACCGGGCTTAAGCCTTTTCTGTGCATCTCGAGGATGTGCTCAGACATTTTGCCATCTGTCTCTTTGTTTGGCACATCCCTTAAAACAAAGATCAGATCGAACCTTGAAAGTATCGTAACAGGTAACGAGATGTTCTCAGCCACTGTGCGGTGCGGTTCATATCTCCCTAAGGCTGGGTTAGCAGCTGCAAGTATGGCTGTTCTCGCGTTAAGAGTTGCGACAATTCCGCCTTTGGCGACTGAAACCGTATGCTGTTCCATTGCTTCGTGGATGGCAACTCTATCTTCGGGGCGCATCTTGTCCATCTCATCGATGCACGCAACTCCCTTGTCGGCTAGCACAAGCGCTCCAGCTTCAAGGGTCATGCCGCCGCCTTTTTCGCGGATAACCGCCGCCGTTAAGCCTGCAGCAGTTGTGCCGCGTCCAGAAGTGTACAATCCACGCGGAGCAACTCTCGACACATACTGTAGAAGTTGAGATTTCGCTGTTCCAGGGTCTCCTACTAAAAGAGCGTTCAATTCTCCTCTTATTGTTATGTCTGGGAGTGTTTTTGACACGCCGCCAAAGAGAAGATACATTATTGATTCTTTTACGTGGTCATATCCATATATTGACGGCGCAATCGAGTTTATGATTTTCCTGTGTATCCACGGATCTTTGGCAAGTTCAAGGATTTTTTCTTCCTCTTCTGGTGATGGAAGTGTCGTTTCCGGTTCCTTGCCGAGAATTCCTATCGAGTTAGCGTCAATGTGTAAAGTAAATGTACGTAGTTTTCCAACCCTCGGAACTGTAGGCGCTATTGCGCGAACTGGTCCAACACTTGAAACGTGATCGCCTGGCCTGGCAACATCCACTATTTCGGTACCTATAAGCTTGATGTGTAATGTTCTGGGAAGATGTCCAGGCGGTAAGTCTTCGGGCCTTTCTTGGATGCGCAGGTCTTGGGAGTCGATGAATGTTGATTCTTCCTGTACGAAGTCAAAAAAGCCCTTGGAAACACAATTGGGGTTTTGGCATTGGAACGGCGCTCTCAAGAATGGCCCGCTTTGTTCAATTCTTGAAATTTCTCCGCATCTTTTGCATTTGAATGAGGCTTGCATGACCATGGGGCGGACTGGCGTGGAACGGACGACTATACCTTCAACCATGACCATTTTTCCAATGTTGCTGGAGCCTAGTTTTCTAAGTGATGTGGGTTCCAGTAGTCCTACGACTCTGACATTCACGGTTTTTTTTTCGGCGTATTCTGGTTCTTCTATCTGCAGTTGCGTAAAAGCGGCATTGTCCGCATGTTTTAGGTATTCGTCGGGTTTTTCTAGAAGTTCATCAGCGAGTCGTTGGTCAAATGCAAGAATATCCTCAAATTCCACTATTAACGAGGTTCTTCCTGCAACCGCCAACTGGGAGATTCTTTGGCGGTACTTTTCCATTTTGAAAAGTTCGAGAAAACGTTCTTGCGGATCTATTGCCTCTAGCTCTTCCATCATTCTTCCTCTTCGTGGCATTCAAGTATCTTAACTCGCCACTCGCTGATAACCTTGTAAAGTTCCTGGTAAAGAAACCTTTCTTCGCTAGTGAAGTTCTTCAGAGTCTGTTCTGTTTGAGCGGGGGCTGAGGCAAGAGAAACTATTTTCTTTACTCTCGAATTCACTATGTCACATGCGAGTTGCTTTGTTTTTTCGTATTCCCGCGCTTTTTCAGGCTGCTTAGATATTTCTTCCTTTGATTCTGCTAGAAATCTGCGAAACTTGGAGTAAAAGTCATCAGGCAAACCAGCTACTTGCCCTGCTGTTTGAGCACGTTCCTTCCATTGAATCTTGTAGATTTTAGCTGCATCAAGCATTTCTTCTTCACGCAGACGGACAACCCCGAATTTTTGAAGTTCAACAGCTATCCAATATTTGATTTCGTATTCGTTTCCTTCATCGAATGGACCAACGTTTAATCCGGCAAGCTTGATTTCGGGACAATTTCTGTTAGCAATAACCTTTACAGAAGAATTTTCAAAAGTAAAATCGGCATCGCCAATTTTGGTTGAGACGATTTTGGACATCCTTTCTCACCTTTCCCCAATTCCGACATTATTGTCCATTGGGCAGATATAAGAACTGTAGTTTAAAAACTTAAAGTTGAAGATTAGAAAATCTATTCTTAGACCTTTTTCTTGCTTTATGTAACGTACCTAACGGTCTATCGCTGTCCATCGATTAGGTGAAATCAGAACCACCCAATACTCTGCAAAAGAATTTAGGGACTGATATGGTTTTTATTGTTTCCGTACGATCAATCTTTCAAACAAGCTTCGAAAATCACCATAAGGTTATTAAAAGGGCAACGTGCGTATATACACAGAGAGTGGGAGTGAAAGAAAATGAAGATGCACATATTATTCGCAAGCATACTTGTGCATGCTTTGGTTTTCTCTGTTATTTTGCCGATCCTCCCAGCGTGCAACGCGCGTGCATGTTTTTCTCTAGGCTCCACAGCCGGCTATGGAGATTGCCCAGAAGAATTGGAATTGGCTTCCTCTGTAGCCTTATACATCGCATGTTTAGCTGCCTTAAGAGGATGGGAAAATGTGCAGAACTATTACGGAGCTGAAACAACATCGTTACGCATCGCTGGCTGTGCCAGCGGCTATGGCGACGACTACGCCATATCATTCTACTCTGGACACGGTTTTGCTATGGAGTATTATGGCGGATACCATTCTTACATAACTGACAATTTTGGCAAT
>Ga0209323_10001501_pt1 | contig 15421 bp, 13 predicted proteins | sample Rifsed19ft2_FD_184014 | JGI IMG/M metagenome (GOLD analysis project Ga0209323, IMG submission 184014) | Soil microbial communities from Rifle, Colorado, USA - sediment 19ft 2 (version 2) | ecosystem: Environmental > Terrestrial > Deep subsurface > Rock core/Sediment | place: Rifle, Colorado...
GCTTCCGCTTCGCGGGCGACTTCTTCGGCGATATGCAGCCAGGGAAGCGGTGAGCGTTCAAGGATCGGGTCGATGGAGACGTGCACGGTGTTATCGGGGCAGATCAAGAATTCCGCGCCGGCTTTGGCCAGGATGTGTGCCGAGGCGAGGATGCGCTCGCCGACCAGGTCCCAGCGGTCGGCGTCGGATGGTCTCTTGTAGTCGTTTAGGTTGAAGGTATGCATGGTCACTTGGGGGTGCTCATACATGCCCAGCAAATCCTTGCCCTCCTGGCAGATGGTGCGATAACAAAGCGCGGCGCCTTCATAAGATACGCCGACGATACCGATGTGTTTTGTTGCGGGCATGCTATCTCACCTGGAGATTAGCACGTCGCACCTCATTGACATTCGGTGCTCCTCGCAAGGACGGGAGAGGAAGGCAGATGGTGCGATAGCAAAGCGCGACGCCCTCATAGGGGACGCCGACGATGTCGATGTGTTTGGTTTTTGTCACGGAAGACATATAAAGAGTGAATAGTGATCAGTGATTAGAGATTAGGGCTTTCCTATTCACTATCCACTGCTCACAAATCACTTTTTTTTACTCTCTAAAAATCCGCACACGGCGATTGGGCTCTTTGCCGTAGGAGTGCGAGACCAGGTTAGATTGTTGCGCGAGGGCGTGCTGCAGGCGGCGCACGTAGGATGAAGCCGGGGGCAGCTCCACCCAGCGCTCGCCATTCAACACGGCGTTGATCGCCTGCTGGGTATTGCGCATCTGTTCTTCCACCGTGTCGGATTCTTCAGCCGGCCCCGGCAGATCGAAGAGCCCGGAAAGGAACCGCTCCATCTGCGAGACGGTATTGGCGCGCAAGACGTAAACCGGCATGCCGCGCTGCTCGGCTTCGACGATGGCGCGCTGGCGCTTGCGGTAATAGGAGCGCAACGTGACTAGCACGTCGGCTTCGCTGGCCTCTTTCACTGGGATGGCCGGCACGCCCAGGCGTTTCGAGGCATTTACCAGGCGGTTGCGCGCCACCCCGTAGGGGTAAACCCGCACGGGCTGCATGCTGGCTCCATTGCGCCGTGAGGCAGCCGCGGCCAACACTTCCGGCGTATGAGGGGCGGGAGTCAGCCGGGCATAGGGCTCTTCGGCAGCTAACGGCATTTCGCTGCGGCGCGGTCCGCTGGCAACGCCGCCGCGCGCTGGTTTTTTGGGTTGTTCGGTTGCTTTTTTGACCTGGATCTCCCCAGCTTCATTGCGGCTGCGGATCTCCGGGATCAATGGGTAGCCGCGCAGGAGAGAGTCGACGGAGGCGGCCACATCGCGGTGCACAGCCAGTTGGTCGCGGGTCTGGATCTCGATCAACACATCGAAGCTGGGCGGGGAGCGGCGCTCAAGCACCGTCTTTTGCGTGCCGCGGCGGCGGGCTTCTTCATCGGAAAGGGTCACCGATTCGATGCCGCCCAGCAGATCAGAGAGGGTCGGGTTGAGCAGCAGGTTTTCCAGGGTGTTGCCATGGGCGGTGCCGATGAGTTGCACGCCGCGTTCGGCGATAGTGCGGGCGGCCATGGCTTCCAACTCGCGGCCGATCTCGTCGATGACGATCACTTCGGGGTTGTGGTTCTCCACCGCTTCGATCATCACTTCATGCTGGCGCGAGGGAGTGGCCACCTGCATGCGGCGGGCGCGGCCCACCGCCGGGTGGGGCACATCACCGTCGCCGCCGATCTCGTTGGAAGTATCCACGATCACCACGCGTTTTTGGTCGGCGAGGAAGCGGGCTGCCTCGCGCAGCAAAGTGGTTTTACCCACACCGGGGCGGCCTAAAAGCAGCAGGCTCTTGCCTTCCTCGATCAGGTCTTGAATGATGTCGAAGGTGCCGAAGACGGCGCGGCCCACGCGCAAGGTGAGGCCCACTACCGCGCCGCGGCGGTTGCGGATGCCGGAGATGCGATGCAAGGTGCGTTCGATGCCGGCGCGGTTGTCCTCGTCGAAATCTCCCAGGCGGTGCACCACGTGTTCGATGTCTTCGGTGGCGACTTCGCGCTCGACCAGCACGACTTCTTGCGTGGTCATGCGCGCCGTGGGCACGCGACCCAGGTCTAAGATGATTTCGAGAAGATCGGCGCTGTTGTTGCGCTGGCGTACGGCTGCCTCAATATCCTTGGGCAGCACGGAGAGCAGCGCGTCCAGGTCATCGGTAATTTGGCGTTTGGTCATGATCGGTCCTGCGCAGCGCTAAAACCAGCCGCTGCTAATGAAGTTTCCGGTGCGCTAGACCCGCAGACGAGACCGCCAAATTTTAATAGCCTCATTGGCATGCATTCTCTGGCTGCATGGCAGGCTCGGCGAAATAGGCCTGCGGTTCAGGCACCTGCATAGGGGTGGTGGGTTCAGCCCGCCGGTTGGGCACCGCGGCGCGCCGCGTTTCTTCCACGAGCAGTGCCAGGCTGGTGCGCCGCGCCATCACCACCTGGCGAGGGCAGGCTTGCGCCCCCAGGTCTTCCAGGGCGCCTTGCAGCCAATCCTGGTAGGAGCGCAGGCAAACGTAAACCGGCCGCCTGGGACTCGGCCGCAACCTGGCCAGCAACTCGGCAAGCGCTTTGTCGAATGGCTCTGCATCCAGGTGCACGAAGGGCAGCAGCCAGGTGCCGCGTGGTCCGCGCCTCACTTCGGCATAAGCGACGATCTCGCCATCCTGGCGTAATACGTACCCTTCCAGCGGCTCCGAATTTTCCATTTCGATCTGCTGCACCTGCCCGGGGACCAGGGATTTGCGCAGCAGGTGAATTCCGAATCGGTCGCGCTCCAGCGCCGGCCGCCAGGTGGCGGGGCCGGTGAAGATAGGCGCTCCTTTCAATTTCCACATGCGCTGGCGGGCGTAAATGCTGAACCCGTTCTGGCGCAGAACTTTGAAGGCTGCCTGGTCCTCCTCCACTTCAGCCACCAGGCTTAACGCGCCGCGGCCACCTAGGTGCTTGGTGAGGCCGTCCAGCACCTCCTCCAGGGCCGGCGAGTCTAGGCTGCTGGCAGGGGCCAGAAAGATACAATGCGCCAACGGAAACCCGGAAGGGTGGTAAGCCTGGGCAAAGAGCGGATGGCTGTGATCCTGCGCTTTGCCGGTAAAGGTGTACAGGCCGGTAAAGGCGGCCAACGGAGAAAACAGCGCACCGCGCGAACTAGCGCCCGGGCCTTGGGTCAGCACAAATCGATTATTTAGGAAGACGGCTTTTTTGGTGAGCTTGCGCAGCAGGCCGTAGTCTGCAAGGGTGAACGCTCGTAACACGCGCCTATTCTACAACAGCGGCAAGGCAGTGAATAGTGAATAGTGAGTAGTGATTCGGGCTGACAAACATGGATCGGAAACAGGCAGATAATTAGTCGGGCTCTGGTTGCCCTATTCACTAGGCGACTTATCCCTATTCACTAGTTTAAGGAAATAGCGATGAAAGCGATCGTCGCCGGTGAGCTCGGGATGGAAGGCGGTGGCCAACAAATGGCCTTCCTGGGCAGCGACGATGCGCCCGTCCGGCAGGGAGGCCAGCCCCTGCGCCGCGCCGCTCACCTTTTCGATCAGCGGGGCGCGGATGAAGACGGCGTGCACGGGCTGATTGGTTGCGTCCACTTCCTTGAGGGCGGGCACATCCAGTTCGGCCTCGAAGCTCTCCACCTGGCGGCCGAAGGCGTTGCGTTCCACGGTGATGTCCATCAAGCTCAACAGGGGCTGCGCGCGGCGCGCATCTTTGGAAAGGAAGATCGCTCCTGCACAAGTACCCCAGATTGGCTTGGCCTTGCCGAAAGCGCGCAGCGGTTCGATCAGCCCAAAGTCCACCGCCAGCTTGCCGATGGTGGTCGATTCTCCCCCGGGGATGATCAGCCCGTCCAGGCCTTCCAGGTCTGCGGGCAGGCGCACCGCGCTAGCCTGTACCCCCAGCCGCGACAGGACGGCCAGGTGCTCCGCAAAATCACCTTGGAGGGCCAATACACCGATCTTCATAAGGGCAGTGGATAGTGAATGATGATTAGTGAGTAGGGGGAAAAAATGGGTTTCCCTAATTACTATTCACTAATTACTCTATTTACCATCCCCGCTGGGCGATCAGGTCTTCCTTGGGGATATCGGTTACCTGGCGGCCTACCATGGGTTCGCCCAAATTGCGGCTGACTTCGGCCAGGATCTTGGGATTGTTGAAGTGGGCGGTGGCCTTGACGATGGCGTCCGCCCGGCGCGCCGGGTCGCCGGATTTGAAGATGCCGGAACCCACAAACACGCCGTCCACGCCGAGCTGCATCATCAGCGCGGCATCGGCCGGGGTGGCGATGCCGCCGGCGGCAAAGTTGACCACGGGCAGGCGGCCGAGTTCCTTGGTCTCTTTCACCAGTTCGTAAGGCGCGCCCAGTTCCTTGGCGAAGGCCATCAGCTCTTCATCGGGCATGGTTTGCAGGCGGCGGATGGCGCCCAGCACGGAGCGGGCGTGGCGCACGGCTTCCACCACGTCGCCGGTGCCGGCTTCGCCCTTGGTGCGGATCATGGCGGCGCCTTCACCGATGCGGCGCAGGGCTTCGCCCAGGTTGCGGCAGCCGCACACGAAGGGGATCTTGAAATCATGCTTGTAGATGTGGTGCTCCTCGTCAGCCGGGGTGAGCACCTCGGATTCGTCCAGGTAATCGACGCCGAGGGCTTCCAGGATCTGGGCTTCGACGAAGTGGCCGATGCGCACTTTGGCCATCACCGGGATGCTGACCGCTTCCATGATCTCTTCGATCAGGGCCGGGTCGCTCATGCGCGCCACGCCGCCTTGGGCGCGGATATCGGCAGGCACGCGCTCCAGGGCCATCACCGCCGCGGCGCCGGCGTTCTCGGCGATCTTGGCGTGTTCGGCGGTGACCACGTCCATGATCACGCCGCCCTTAAGCATTTGGGCCAGGCCCTTTTTTACGGCAAAAGTAGCGACTTGGTGTTCCATCTCAAGCTCCTGATGGGGAAAACAACTGGTAAAAAAATTCTACCACGTCGGGCCTGGCGATCGCGCCGCAGCGCATCCAGCCGTGCTCAACGGGGTTTCAAGTCCTACAAATCCTGATCAGGCGGAGACAGAGCGCATGAAACTTTCAGGCTGGCAAAAGATCCTCTATTCCGGGGGTGCGCTCGGCACCGCCTTGTCCTACCTGGCGTTCGGCACCTACATCCAATTCTTTTACATCGATATTCTGGGGCTCAAGGCATCCCTGGTTGGCATCGGCTGGAGCCTGTATGGCATTTGGAATGCGTTTAACGATCCACTGGCCGGATATTTGAGCGACAACACCAAAACCAAATGGGGTAGGCGGATCCCCTGGATCGCTTGCTCTTTCATCCCGCTCGGTCTTTTCTTCTACTTGCTATGGGTGCCGCCTTCTCCGCTGATCTCAGGCGGTGAGATCCCCCTGTTCATTTATTTCATCGCCATCGTGTTGGTCTTCGATACCTTGTGGACCTTTGCAGTGATGAACTGGACCGCCCTGTTCCCAGAAATGATCAGCGACGAAAAAGAGCGCGCCACCGTTTCGGGGCTGCGCCAGGCATTCACCGTGGTGGGCCTGATCCTGGGGGTGGCGCTGCCGCCCGTGCTGGTGGGGCAGGACTGGAGCGGACGGGGAGGCATGGCCATTGCCTTCGGCGCCATCACTTCGCTCACCTTGGGACTTTCGCTGTTAGGCAGCCGGGAAAATCCTGCTACCCGACACGAAAAGCAACCGCCACTGTTGCCCGCACTCGCCGCTACCTTCCGCAATCTTTCGTTTCGTTGGTTCCTGATCGCCAATTTGCATAAGGAATTTATCGTCAGCGTGCTGACGGCCTCGATCCCATTCTGGGCGAAGTACGTCTTGAAAATTCGAGTGCCAATCCTGATGTTTGGGCAGGAGCTTTCGCCTGAATTGCAGAATTCGATCCTGCTCGGTTCTATTTTTGTTATGACTCTGCCCGGCCTACCTTTCTGGACCTGGGTAGCCAAACGCTTTGGAAGCCGGCGCGGGTGGCAGATCTCGCAGGCCACGTTTGCGCTCTCCATGCTCAGCATCTACGCGGCCAGTGATTTTCAGCAGGCCATCCTTGGCACCTCGGTCATTGGGCTAAGCCTGGCGGGCTTGCTGGTGTTCCCCGATCTGTTGATCTCCGATGTGATCGACGAAGACGAGACTGTGGTCGGCGCGCGCCGCGAGGGCATGTATTTTGGCATCAACGGTTTCATCATTCGCTTCGCCTTCACCATGCAAGGGATCACCACCGCCGTCGTGCTTAGCGCCAGTGGCTATATTTCCGGCGTAGTGGACGCAGCCCAGCCGGCCAGCGCGGTATTCGGCATCCGTGCCATGATCGCGCTGGTGCCGATCGTGGCCTCCCTGGTAACCATCAGCGCGTTGCAAATGTACCCGTTGCACAGCGCGAGGTTGAAGACCGTACGCGCTCGGGTGGGGCGTCTGCGAAAATCCGGTTAAGCCTTTTTCTTTTACTTTGGGGACCTGAATATCTCTGACCAATGTCCGGCAGCTTTACCCTGTTGGACAAGGTCCCTGAACGAAGCTACGAATACAAGCAATACAATCCCCAGCGCGAGCAGGCCGTATTCGACCGGCCGAGCGCTAATGTAAAAAAGGACTCCCAGGGACACAAACGCCGCAATGGTCGCCGTTGTCCCACCAGCTCGCCAATTGATCAGGGCCCAGACTACGGCGCCAGCCAGCGCTTCTGGCCAAGCCAGCCAGGCCAAAGCGCCAAAAGCGGTCGCCAAACCCTTGCCGCCACGAAAGCCCATCCATAGCGACCAATTGTGCCCGACCACAACGAAAAGCCCAGACAGAAAGCTAATGGGGTAGGAAACACCTAAAATCCCCGCCAACCACATGGCGGCTGCGCCTTTGGCGGCATCCAGGCCGCCGCCCAGCAGGCCCCAAAGGGGACCCGCGTTGGCGATGAGATTGTTGCCACCCACGTTGCCGCTGCCGACCGTGCGCAAGTCGACGCCTTTGGCCAGGCGGCCAACGATCAGCGAAAATGGGATGGAGCCAAGCAGGTAACTGAGCAGCAGGGAAATTAGTAAGCGCTCCATGGCCCCGAGGTGTTGGGCGATTTTAATAGCGAACTATTGATACGACAAGGTCCAGTCTTTCGATGATTTCTAGCTCGAGATCCTTTGCGTCAACCTGGCGACAACCTGCTCAAGGCGCCCAATCCACAATTTCCCCAGTCAGGTCGGGCAGCAAAACTGCCTGGCAGTTCGCCACGTTTAGCAAAACCGGCAATTCGCCATACGAAGGACCTGTGGTCCGACTGACGTTCAAGATCAACCACTGGTCGTCGGCGCTCCAGGCGCCAGCTGCAAAGGTGAGGTCTGAGCCTGATTCGGCGATCAAGCGCTTTTCCGATCCGTCTAGGTTGGCCACATGCACACTGTAGTTTGTTCCACCGAAGGTTGCCTCGCTGAAAGCGATGCGAGTGCCGTCGGGCGAAAGGCGGGCGAACCCGCCTTTGAGATTCTGGATGACCAGATCGTCTTCAATTGCTCCCGTCTGGATATTTACCGTCTGCACCTGCGTGCCCTCTGGGGAACGCGTAGCCACCACCACGTGGTTTCCATCCGGCAGCCAGCCGGCGACGCCGATCATGTCGGGGCTGGCGCCCAGGCTGGGGTGCAGGTCGCTGCCGTCGGCATTGATCAGGTAAAGGCCTTCGCCGCCGCGGATGAAGGCCAGGCGGCTGCCATCCGGCGACCAGGCGATGGCATACGAGCTATCCTCGGCGATCAGCACGAGGGTCTGGCCGCTGACTAGATCCGTGATGCGTAGGCCGTCGTGGGCATAGGCCACAAAGCGGCCATCGGGAGAAAGCGAAGCCCACGAGCCAATATCGATGGTTTGGGGCTGGCTGCCATCCAAACCAGACAGGCGCAGGGTGGGCAACATTCCGCCGACAGAAAAGTCCTGGGCCAGCACGCGGCCGCCCGCTTCGGGGGGAAGACTGGCCAGCAAGGAATGGCTGAGCTGCTCCCAACCTTGCTGGGTCAGGCAAGCTGCCGTTTCGGGAGCCGGGGACGAGGAAGTGAGCGCCGACAGATCGACTGTGGCAGTCCACGGCCCTGCCAACCTGAGGAAATAGTTATCGACCCAGAAGTGATGTAAACCGACCGGCAAATAATCATAGCCAATGCCGAGGATCAGATCGCCAGCGTCAGGGTCCACTCCAGGCCCAGAAGATGATACGAACATGTCGCTGTGATTATCCTGGTCGGAAAGATTCAACGCGGTGATCTCTTCTGCATCCCTTTGTATACTGGCCAGCAGGTCATAAGTTCCATCCATCTTGACCTCGAAAGTAACTTCTTTCACGGTTACTAGGTTGCCACCCAGATTGAGCACCTTATTGATCGGCCAGACCTGGCCGGATTGGGGATTCTCTCCAATGTTGAGCACAAAACTATTTTCTTCCCCCAATTCAGCTAGGACGCGCACCGAAACATCTTCCACTGTGAACGTGACCGGGCTTTCGAGCTGCTTGGTTTGGGTTTGTGCTGTCCAGGTGTAGAAGGTTTGAGGAGGCCAGGCTGGAGCGTAGCTCATTTCCAGCGGGATCTTGTTTCCGTCTGCGTCGGTGAGTGTAAATTCCAGGTCCCAAAACTCTGGGTTTTCATAGGCGCTATTCCCCCAATGAAACGCCCCTCTGAATAGATAACCATCCTGTAGTTCAACCAATTCTTCTACTGAAAGCTGCATCCCATGTGGCTGAGCCGCCCCCTCGACGCTAGTGGTCACCACGGGCAAAGGCAAGACTGGCAGCACCTCAAAACTATCCGGCGCGGGGATGAAACGGATCGTGAAGACCCAGTCTTCCGGGCCGGCGCCAGGACGCACTTCCGGCACACAGGGGACCAGCACGGCGATCTCGTTCATGTCGGAGGGCAGGGGGCCATATCTAAATTCCTCGCGCATCCAGCTTGGGCCACCCGTGCCTTCGCCTTCCAGGATGGGATAGACCTTGCCGTTGGGCAGCAACAGCGAAGGCGTGTCTCCGCAGCCGGGCTCGTCTTCGGAGAGCGGCTTGAGTTCTTGGCGAATGCCCTCGAAGTAGAAGGTGAGCCGAGTGCGCTCGGCGTCTATCAGGCCGTCAACGATCGTCACGGTGATGTCCTCGCGCGTTTGCGAGACAGGCGCTTCCAGCACGCGCAGGCCGCCTTCCTGATCGACGAAACCAACGCCGGGCACATAGCCCAACCAATCCAGCACCTGGGCCAGCACGCGCTGCGGCCCGATGATAAGCAGCGCGGCCAGCAACACGACTAGCACGCCCAAGGAGAGCACCCTCGCCGGGCTCGCTTTCCAACCGAATCGCGGTAGCGGCCGGGCAGCCGAAGCCTGGCGACTCAAGCGTTCGCCTAGCGCAGCTACGAAATCTTCGCGTGCGCTTGGCACGGCCAGCACAGCGCGCAGCTGATCTTCGAAATGGGTAGGCGTGGATTTACTCATGGTCTGGCTCCAATTGGGCATGCAAACGGTCCAGCAATCTGTAAGTGGATTTCTTTACCGCATCTAGGTTGCGCCCCTGCAGAGCGGCGATCTCTGCAAAGCTTAGTTCGGCAACGAAGCGCAGGCGCAAGAGTTCTTGTTCATTGGTGGGCAGCTTGTCCAGCAGGGCGGCCAACTCGGGCAGGCGGTGATCGGAAGCCACTTGCTCCGCGGGCACGGTATCCGCCAGCGCGACTTCAGGCCGCCGATGCAGGCGGCGGAAGTGGTCGGCGGCCTTATTGCGTGCAATGGAGAATAGCCAGGCAGGGAAATGGCCGTTGTGGCGATAGCCCGGCAACCGCTCAAGGGCCGCCAGGAATGTTTGGGCAGTCAGCTCTTCAGCTTCATCTCGATTTTGAACGCGGCTGAGCAGATAACGAAATACAGGTTGGACGAAAGTTTGGTAGATCTTGTCGAACTCCGCCGGATTGCTGGCAGCGGAAGAATAGGTAACTATGTCTATGTCTGCTTGGTTATCAGCCATGTTGGATGAGATCCCTCACTATTAAATCGCCTATACCAGAAAAAAGGGACAGTCGGAGGCTCGTTAGGCTGTTAAGACCATGCACGATGGGCTTCAATTGGAATGGGGACATTTCTTGGTAAGGGGAGGCGGCCTGTGCTGCCGTGCCAAGAGCTGCAGTACGGACTAGACTTCGACAAGAGCGTCGGGTAGCTCTTTTTCAACCAGCCGCATGCGCGGGTATGAATACATGAACAGCGTCACCACCAGCATCCCCAAGCCCGCCAGCACGAACATCAAGCCGATGCCGCGGCCGGGCCCAACACCCAGGACTTGGCCAACAAAGGTAGCTGCCAAGCCGCCACCGATGCGCATGGCAGGCTCGAAGACCTGGTCAGCCAGCGGACCGGCAGCCAGAAGGCCGAGAGGCACACCGAGGCGGGCCAGGGTGAATACCAGCGAGAACACGCGCCCCTGCATGGTAGCCGGCACCTTGGTTTGCACAATAGCGCGGATCGAGGCATTTATCAGCGTAATCGGGAACAGGAAGATAAAGAGACCGGCTGCGATCCAAATCGGGTCCTGGCGCACGCCGGTAAACGCCAGGCCGAGCCCGCTGCCCAGCGCCGCCAGGCAGATGCCCAAGACTTTGCGTTTAGGTCCGCCCCAAACACTGATCCAAATACCCCCGAGCAATAAACCGACACTCGAAGCGGCTTGAACGAACCCCAGCACTTGAGGTGTGGCGAACGAAAGCAGCATCGGCGTGATCAGTACTGCGCATGAACTGACTAATGCGTTGAGCATGGCGATAAACAGCGCCAGGCTTACAAGCCCATTGCGCTCTTTGAGGAAGTCGAAGCCCTGGCGGATATCAGACAGCAGCGAATGGCGCTTGACTTCGGCGCTCTTGGGCGAAGGAATGCGAACGATCAGCAGGGTGCCCGCCGCCACCAGGAAGGTTACGAAATCAACAATGAAGATGCCGTTGATGCCAATCGCCACGAAAAGCAAACCACCCAGGATGGGCGAGATGATGCCGCTGAAGGATTCAGCAGTTTGCACCAGCGCATTGGCGCGGCTGAGGTGCTCGCGCGGCACTAGCACCGCCACAGACGCCTGGTAGGCCAGGCGCTGGAAAATGCCCAGGGTCGAAGTTGTCAGCGCGGCCAAGTACAGGTGCCAAAGCTCGAGCAAGCCGTTTGAGAAGAGCAGATATAAGCTCAGTGTCACAAGGGCAGCGCCGCTGTCGGCGATAAGCATGAGCGTCCGGCGGTCATAACGATCAACCAGGGCGCCGACCAGTGGGCTTAGCGTAAAGTTTGGGAGCGAGTCAAAAAGCGCCACCAACACCAGTGGCGTTGCTTCGCCCGTGTTCTGGAAGATCCACACCCCCAGGGCAAAGCCGGTCATGCCTGAGCCGATCAGGGAGACGACTTGACCCGCCCAAATAGTCAGGAAAGTTCGCATTGACGTATTCCGCTAATTATTCTAGTACTAGAATATTATTCAAATTCCCCAGCTAGCAGACTACCCCTCGAACTTGTAACTCAGAATCTTATAAACCAGCTTGGCGGCCAAGAAATCGGGCGCCTTGTTCAGCGCATTGGGGCTCAGTTCGACCACATCGCAACCTACCAGATTGCGGGCTTTGGTCACAGCGCGCAGCAGGTGCAGCACAGGGTACCAGTACAGTCCGCCCGGCTCTGGGGTGCCGGTGGACGGCATGATCGCCGGGTCGAAGACGTCCAAGTCGAAAGTGAGGTAGACGTCGGGTTGCAGCAGCTCGAGCACCTGGCCGATCCAATCCATCGAGTGGAAGATGTCCTCGGCGTAGAAAACCTTCTTCTTATCCAGGTACTGCAATTCGGTGACATCCAGGCTGCGGATGCCCACTGAAACGATGTCGCTGTTCAATTCCGCGATGCGGTGCAAGGTGCAGGCGTGGCTGAACTTGTTATCCTCGAATTCCTCGCGGCGGTCGGTGTGGGCGTCCAGGTGCAGGATGCTGGATTTGGGATAGCGCTCGGTATGTGCCTTGGCCGACCCGAAAGCTACCGAATGTTCGCCACCCAGGGTGACTACAAATTTATCCGCTTGGATATGCCGGCGCACGCGTTCGTAAACTTTCTCGTTCAAGTCCATCGAGCTTGTGGCTGCGACCTCCTCATCCGTGAAGATCCCCTGCCGATAGACTTCGCTGCGGGTCTCGATGTCGTACAGCTCCAGGTAGCCAGAGGCTTCGATAAGCGCCCGGGGTCCCTGGCTGGCGCCGGACATCCACGAGGTGGTTAGATCAAAAGGCACGGGCAGCACCACGGCCCGCGCCTTTTCGTAACCTATGAATTCCTCCGCCAACCCCCCAAAATTGTAAGGAGGCTTGCTCTCGCTCATCGATCTTCGATCAACACCGCGGCGGCCAGCACCGTAGTCCACAAGCCATCTTTATTGGCTTCGGCGGATTGTACGACGTGGCGGGTTTTGAAAATGTGCGGGTTGGCATTGTAGATCTGCTTGCGCTCGTCCCAGGCAAGGTTGGGATCAAATTCGATGCCCATGGTGGTAGCCAACATGGTCGCAGCCAGGTCCTCGGCGTAATCGCCGCTCTTCTCGCCGGTTTCTCCATGGGCGTGATGCTCGGAGAGATAGCCGTAGCGGGTATTGTCCTGTGGCAGGGCTACGCCGATAGCGGCCGAGACCAGCCGGTTGGGCTCGTTGGTCTCGCTGCGCGCCATGACGCAATACACGATCTGGCCGGGCGTAAGATGCTTGAGGCCATCATCTACCGTCACAGTTTTGCAGCCAGCCGGAAAAATACTGGATACATAGACCAGGTTGTACTTTTGGATCTTGGCATCGCGCAGGGCCGCCTCGAAGGAAGCCAGGCGGTCTTTGTGGACCCCGACACCTTTGGTGAAAAAGATCTTATTGGGGATCAATGATGTCTCCTTGTAGCATGAGTTGGCGATTGCTACGGCATCCTACGGACGCCTCGCAACGGCCTACGACCGTTTTCCATCCAGGAAGGCGTTGAAATTCCTTTCTTTACGCGTCTTCCAATGACCTTGATGATAGGCAAAGCTGGCTAGAAGGGGAAAAGCCAAAGTTGCTTCCGCAAAAACCATTTGCTCTGCGCCCTGGTCCACCTTGCCCCAGGAGTGAGCTTCTTTTAACGTGGAGCCGGAAAGGCCGCCATCGCGTTCGTCGGCTACGGTGATCTGAATGGCATATTTGTGCATGTCGACTTCAGCCCCCAGGATCTCGGCCGCCACGGTGGTGTCTTGGGCAAAGTTCTTGGGCACGCCGCCGCCGATCATTAACAACCCTGTAGTCTTGGCTTCGATTTTGATCTTAGTGAGTTCCAGGAAATCCTTGGCCGAGTCGAGCGAGACAGTGGTTTTGCCGCCGGCATAGTATTGGTGTTCCACCAAGCCGAAGCCGGCACTCGAATCAGAAAGGGCGGGCACGAAGATGGGCACCCCTTTTTCGTAGGCGCGGCGCACCACTGACCCTTCGCCCTTTTTGTTGTCCACTAAATATTTGCCCATGTGCCAGATGAACTCCCGCGAGGAGTAAGGCCGGGGCGGCAGGCCGTTGGCGATGTCGCGGGTGGTGTCGTCACAGATGCGCAATTCATCTTCGTCGATGTAGGTGTCGTAGATGCGGTCGATATGTGCCTGCATGAGTTCATCGTCGTCGGCGTGCGGGCTGCCCACGTAGTGCTTGAAGCCCAAGCCTTCGAAGAAGTCCTGGTCTACGATGATGGCGCCGGTGGAAACGATGGCGTCCACCATGTTGTTGTCCATCAGGTCGTAGATCACTTTGCGCAGACCGGCGCTGATCAGCGAACCCGCCAGGCAGAGAATGACGGCGCACTTGGTGTCTTTGAGCATCTGGTCGTAAATGAGCGAGGCGCGGGCCAGGTTGCGGGCCTGGAAAGCCATGAGCTCAAATTGCTTCAGCAGCGGGGTGGCGTCGAACGACTTGATATCGATGTGTTGTATTTCTGTATGGAGCTGATCTTTCGTTTGCATGCGCGCATTATAACGAGAAAATAGACAAGCGAGACTGGAGATTGGTGAGGTAACCCGTTAGTGTTGGCGAGCATTAGCAAGCAAAGCGATCCCCCCGCGGCCTGATCGCAACAATAACTCACTTGACAAACCGCTGTTCTATTGTACAATCATACAAATATACAATCATACAAAAGTACAATGATACAGGAAACATGAAATTCAGCGTCGATCTGACCGCCCACCACCCCGTATACCTTCAGATCATGGAGCAGGGAAAGCGCGCCATCGCTGCTGGCACCTTGCGGCCGGGGGACCAACTCCCCACGGTGCGCCAATTGGCCGCTGACCTGCGAGTGAACTTCAACACGGTGGCCCGGGCTTATCGCCTGCTGGACGAAGAAGGCATCATCTCCACCCAGCACGGGCGCGGGACTTATATCCTGAGCCCGTCCTCGGTCAAAGACGCCAGGCGCTTGCGGAAGCAGCAGCTGGCCACGCTGATTGAACACTTCGTGGAGGAAGCTGAAAAGTTGGGCTTTGCCCCTAAAGAAGTTCGCACTCTGGTGAATGGACAATTGAAAGCCTGGGAAGAAGAACACAAGCGCTTATCTGGCACCTCGTAAGAAAAAAGGAGAACAAGATGATTAACACACAAACTTATTCGTTTCGCCCTAACACCGCTGGCGCCGTGCGCATCAATATGGTGGCCCTGACAGCGGCTATCTTGTTTTGGATCGCCAGCGCGATTGGCAGTGTACTGTTAGCCCTGCGGGCAAATGAGATCTGGGTAATTGTTTATATGCTCGTCACGGTTCTGGCTGGCTTGTATATGCTGTTCGCCATCAAGGTCGCCGACCAGTGGGAAAAAGCCGTGGTGCTGCGCTTGGGCAAGTTCGCCGGCCTGCGCGGTCCCGGCATCTTCTGGCTGATTCCCATCGTCGAGACGGTAACGCAATGGATCGACCACCGCGTCATGGTCTCCCCCTTCCGCGCCGAAAAAACCCTGACCAAGGACACGGTGCCTGTGGATGTGGACGCGGTGCTCTTTTGGCTGGTGTGGGATGCCGAGAAGGCCGCCCTGGAAGTGGAAGATTATCGCTCGGCGATCAGCTGGGCGGCGCAGACCGCCCTGCGCGAGGTGATCGGTTCGCGTGATCTGGCCGATATCCTCATCGGCCGCGCCAAGATGGATAAGGACCTGCAAAAAATTATCGACGAACGCACTACGCCCTGGGGCATCACCGTGCAATCCGTGGAGATCCGCGATATCGTCATCCCGCAGGACCTGGAAGACGCCATGTCTCGCCAGGCGCAGGCGGAGCGCGAGCGCCAGGCGCGCGTCATCCTGGGCGAATCCGAAAAGCAGATCGCCGCCTCCTTCGCGGAAGCGTCCATCGCCTACAAGGACAACCCCACC